>Ga0209430_1000677_pt1 | contig 31742 bp, 28 predicted proteins | sample BarGraIncub1133A_FD_184504 | JGI IMG/M metagenome (GOLD analysis project Ga0209430, IMG submission 184504) | Arctic peat soil microbial communities from Barrow, Alaska - Barrow Graham LP Incubations 11-33A (SPAdes) (version 2) | ecosystem: Environmental > Terrestrial > Soil > Wetlands > Peat... | reverse complement strand
AGGCTCCCGCCTACGCGACCCGCTTCGAGCAGACCGACAGCAAGCTCGCCTTCACGGGAGCCTGGTCTACAGCCACCGGCGCCTCGTATTCGGGCGGCACGATGAAGCTGGCGTCGAGTACGGGAGCCAATGTCGCCGTGGCATTCACCGGCACAGCGGTCCGCTTGATCGCGCTCAAGGGCCGCAACTACGGCATCGCGCGCGTGACCATCGACGGCGACGAGCCCCAGCTCGTGGACCTGTACGCACCGGCCTTCGCCTACAAGCAGACCGTGTTCGAGGCGAGTGGCCTTGCCGCGGGTCCCCACACGATGCTCATCGAGTGGACGGGCACAAAGAACACGTCCGCCACGGCCACCAACATCGACATCGACGCGATCGACGTCATCGGCACGCTGCTCTCCGCGCGTCCGCGCTTCGAGCAGACCGATGGCAGGATCGCGTACGTCGGCACGTGGTCCGTGGCCAATGGCGCCTCCTTCTCGGGCTCCTCCATCAAGTACGCGACGGTCTCAGGTTCCGAATTCACCGCAGCGTTCACGGGCACGTCGGTGCGCTGGATCGCGCTCAAGGGCCGCAACTACGGCATCGCGCGCGTGACCGTGGACAGCGAGACCCCCGTGCTCGTCGACCTCTATGCTCCGGACTTCGCCTACCAGCAGGTCGTCTTCGACCGCAGCGGCCTTGCGGCGGGTCCGCACACGCTGCGCGTGGAGTGGACGGGCACCAAGAACGGCTCCGCCACCACGACCAACATCAACATCGACGCGATCGACGTCATAGGCACGCTGGTGACGGTGCCGTAGGGCACGAAGGCGAGCCGGTCCCACACACCGGAGACGCCCTCTAGCGGGAAGACCGCTCAGGAGTGCTTTCGAACACAGAGCGTGGAGGTCGATACGACCTCCACGCTCTGAGCCGTGCACCATGTACGACCTGGAACACCTGCCGTCTCCCCGGCCCGCGGGACTGAGCGGCCCGTTCGACGAGCCGCAGGTATTCCGGCTCGATAGCATGCATGGCCTCCGAGAACGCATCCGGGAGCAGCGCCCCCGGACGTTCGTATGCATAGCCCGCGAGGAACGCGTCGAAGAGCCCGGCAAGCGGAATCCGTCCGCACCTCGACGGCGGAGCGTACGAGCAGTGAGCGAAGAGCAGCGCGATGTCGAAGTAGGGACTCCCGTACGTCGCTTGTACGCCAAGGTGCGGAGCCACCGACCAGTCGAGGATCACCAGGCGCCCCGTCGTCTCCTGCACGCACACGTTGTGAGCAGTCAGATCTCCGTGGACGAACACGGGAACGGCAACACTCGCCGGGTCCCAGGGCCCCGGGAACGGGATGCGCATGTCTTCCGCAAGAACCAGGTCCCGATGTACCGCCGCAATACCGCGACCCATTTGCATGAAGAGCGAGGGCAGCCCTTCGGCGTGCATCTCGATGGCATTGCACAGTGTCGTCAGCCCGTCCATGCGCTCGAGCAGAAGCTCACCGGGCCTGGAACCCTCCACCACCTCGGGTACGCAGAAGAGTCCCGTCTCGCGACCTATTGCCCGTCCCGCCACCGTCTTGGCCGCTTCGACCGCGATGTCGCGAGCCGGTCCGGTCTTGCGGAAGGAGTCATCCCTGCTCACGCTCGCACCGCCACCACGACGAGATCCTCCGCGATGAGATGCGCTCCGGGCACTCTCCACAGAGCCCGGTCGAGCATCCTGTTCACCGCCCACGGCAACTTCACCTTCGGGATGCGAATGATGCCTGCCGGGAACACCCTTTCGACGCGGAGACCAGCGGCCGCCACCAACCGACGGATGTCCTTCAATGACATCGCGTTGTACACCTGGCCTCGCCTTGATTCGGACCATCGCACCAACCGAACATACGGAGATCCAAGGTGGTGATGTACGTTGAAGACGAGAATGCCATCGTCCCGCAGCCGACCTGCGAGCGCATGAATCGCGTCGTCGCGCAGCCGGGGCTCCGCATTGACGAAGAATCGGAATGCCACGATGAGATCGAACGTCGCGTCGCCCAGAACCGTCTCATCGCGAGTGATGTCAGCGCAGACGACCGTGGCATGATTGAGTTTCGCGCGCGCTTCGGCCAGCATCGATTCGGACACGTCGACGGCGGTCAGCGAGCTGACCTTCCCCTCGAAGAACGCGGACAACCGCCCCGTTCCGCAGCCGAAGTCGAGCGTCTCGCTGCTGCGGCCCTTGAACCATCTGTCGAGGATGCGCTGCAGAAGGTAGCGTTCGCGTTCCCACAGGAAGCCGTCCCACGGATCTGTGGCGTAGTGCATGTCATACTGGCGACCCTTGCCGGGGGCCGCGTGAGACTCCCGGTATCCGCTGCCTACGCCATTATCCACGAGACGCACGCCTCCCAAGAACGCCCATGCTGAAATCCCTGAACATACTCAGTGTACCGAACCACGCCCGAGCGCCGGGTGCGCCCGGGCGAGACCGCGAGGGAGCACCGCTCCCCACGCGATTCGGCGTGACAGGAGGGATGACGGCCTCGGCGCCGCCTCTGCTGTGAGGCGACCCGGGTGCTGTCGATACGGGCTCCCAACGCGCCTATGGGCGTGATTGCGGCTCATAGTCGGGAAGTAGGTCTGCCAGCGACTCGACGGCCCTCTCCCGCTCGCCCCGACGGGCCGATTCGACGAGTGCCTCAGCATCGGACCAATACGTAGGCGGCACGACCGGGAGAGCGCACACGCGCAGGGTCTTCTCCCTACCTGTGGGCGTGAGCGCGACCCCTTCGTGCACGAGGATCTCGTGCAGCTTCTCCCCTGGCCTGAGGCCGGTGAACTCGATCACCGCGTTCGAGTCCGACAGCGAGATCATCTTCTTCGCCACGTCGAGGATGTGGACCTGCTCACCCATCTCGAGCACGAAGATCTCCCCGCCTTCGGACATCGCCTGCGCCTGAAGGACGAGTCGAGCCGCCTCCGGGATCGTCATGAAGTACCGGGTAGCGTCTCGATGGGTGACCCGCAGAGGCCCCCCCTTCCGCAGCTGCTGCTCGAACAGCGGCACTACACTGCCCCGGCTACCGAGGACGTTGCCGAACCTCACGGTCGTCGCGCGCAGGCCTTCCCGCGCCGCGAACAGGCAGAGGCGCTCGGCGATCGCCTTGGTCGCTCCCATCACGTTCGCCGGAGCGACTGCTTTGTCGGTGGAGATGAGCACGAAGTGACCGACGTCGGCCAGCGCGCATGCGCGAAGGAGCGCCATGGTTCCGCCGACGTTCGCCTTGATGGCCTCGTCCGGGGCGAGTTCCATCAGAGGCACGTGCTTGTAGGCGGCGGCGTGGAAGACGACCTCCGCCTTGCCGGCGAGAAGGATCCCGGCGACCTTGCGCTCGTCTCGAATGTCGCAGATGTGCATCTCGGGTACCGCGGGATCGAGATCGCACAACTCGAGATAGAACTCGTAGAGTCTGGACTCGTCGATCTCCAGAAGCAGAAGCCTGCTGGGCTTCATCTTCATGATCTGGCGACACAACTCGGCCCCGATGGATCCTGCCGCCCCGGTGACGGCAACGACGCGATCGGTGAGCGTCGCGCTGATGAGGTCCTCGTCCACGCGCACCGTGTCACGGTCCAGCAGGTCCTCGATGCTGACGGCGCGAAGATCCGAGACACCCAGAGACGCCGAGTCCCGGGCGACCCCGGGTATCATGCGCGCCCTGACGTCGGCCTCGTTGCAGAGATCCAAGATGCGCCTGCGCTCGGCCACGTCCGCACTGGGGATCGCCACGAGCGCCTCGTCGATCCTGTTCGAAACCACGGCCTCGGGCAGACAGCCGATCTGCCCGATGACGGGAATCCCGCGGATCAAGCGACCCTGCTTGCCTCGCGCGTCATCGAGGAAGCCGAGGACCTTGATCCCCAAGGCGGGCTGGTTCTCGATGTCACGGAGCAGCAGGGAGCCAGCATCACCCGCACCGACGATCAGTACCCGGTGCAGTGTCTTCGCCGGACCGGATGTCGTGTAGATGAGCATCCTGCCGAGACTCCTGAACGCCGCAGACCCCACGAACACGAACACGCTGATCAGGATCGGGATGCTGATGGGTACGATGGCGAGCCCGCTGCTGTCACGAACCAGCCCGGCAGCCGTCGCAAGGCCGGCACCTCCCAGGAAGACGGCACCGGCCAGCCTGATGATCACTTCGACGCCAACGTACCTCCAGATGAAGTGGTAGAGACGGAACCACCAGAAGAGGCCAACGAACACGACGCACGCGATGGCGCCGGCTTCGGGAATACCCGCGACCAGAGAGGGAGGGATGAGCGCCTCGAAGCGGACCATGTAGGCAGCAAGCGTCGCGGCCCACACGATGGCGACATCGACGGCGATGTACGTGGCTATCTGTGCACGTGAGGACTCTCGCCAGGACCGGGCGAGAGTCGTCATCAAACCGTCCTGCTCCGACACGATCTCACCCCCTGGAGGGACCCTCTGCCGCCAGATCCGTATCACCTGAAGCCGCCGTCATCCTGCCGCGGATGATCGACACGAGTTCCCTGACGCCGGCGAAGCCCGGCACGAGAAACGCGACAGCGAGCGGGATGACAACCCCGAGCGCGACGGCCAAGACGGCGGAGACCAGGTGACCGGCCCCCAGAAGACCGAGCATCTCCCCTACCAGCCACGCCGAACCGGCGGCTGCGGCTCCCAGAACCATCGGACGCCCGACCCTGACGAACCCGACCGCCAGAGTCACACCGAGAAGATGCATCACGTCCCACAGCATCAGCGCGCTACAGAACATGGTAGCCACAGAGACACCGACGGCAACCCCGTTCACGCCGCTCGGGATTCCGAACCATGCGCCTGCCGCCACGCCTAGCAGGCCGGCTGCGGTCCACCAGAGCAGCCGCGCTCCCTTCCCGAGCCCCTTGAGCGCCACCTCCGCGAGTACCCCGAGCCCGCGCCCCAGACCGGCTACGCACAACAGCCGGAAGGGTATCACCGCAGCTGCCCACTTCGGACCGTAGAGTCCGAGCACGATGCTCTCAGAAGCGACCGCTGCGGCCATGAGCAGCGGAGTCACCACGGAAGCAGACATCTCGAGCGCCCGCACGAACGCCGCGGCGTACCGCGCATTGTCGCCCTGTATCCGCGAGAAAGCCGGCAGTGTGACCCCCGTCACGGTCGATGCGATGCGGCGCACCGGATACATGATGAGGTTGTATGCGAGAGCGTAGATACCGAGCGGGCCCGCACCGAGCACGCGACCGACGACCAAGTTGTCTACGTTCGCCGCCCCGTAGCCCGCGAATCCGGCGACTGTCAGCGCCCCCCCGAAGAGGACGAAGGGCCGCACCTCTCTCCATCTGAATCTCCGCGTGGGGACCCATCTCACAGTCGCAGCCACGATGCCCGCGAGCACAACTCCGGACACGATGCTGTTGATCACGAGCGCCCATACTCCCCAGCCGGCCCTGGCGGCGGCGATTGCCACTATCCCTCCGATCGCGACCCCGACGATGTTCGCGATCGCCGGCGTCCGGAAATCCATCCTCCTCCGCACCAAAGCGCCTTGGATCTGGACAAGCGACGTGACGATGAATCCCACGGAAAGGGCCGCCAAGACCGGCGCGACCGCCGGCTGATGGAAGAAGGCAGCCAACGGTTGGGAAGCGAGCACGCCGAGCACCGCGAACGCCACCCCGACGGACAGATTGAACCAGAACAACGAACTCAACTCATTCTGCGTCGTTTCTCTTCGTTGGATGATCGCCACCGGCAGCCCGAGATCGTTCCCGATCGCCGCAAGCCCGAGGAATACCGTGGCCATGCCCACGATCCCGAACTCCTGCGGTGTGAGCGCGCGAGCCAGCAACGCGGTCACCGTGATGCGAATAGGCTCGGCGATCGCCAGTCCGAGGAGAGTCCAGCCCACTCCCGTGGTCGTCCGGTGGGTGAGCCCCTGGTCCGATGCGGAAGCCGCAGCGCCCGCTTCAGCCGGCGTATCGCGCAGCTCAACGGGCGACGTACTCATCGCTCGCCTCCCGGCCGCGTGATCACGGCGCCGACGGTCGCGAACAGTACGCGCAGGTCCCGCGCGAACGTGGCGGTGTCGATGTACTCCAGGTACGCGGCGGTCTTCTGCGGCAGCAGGACTTCCCGGTAGAAGACGTCCGGATCCGGCGCGGCCCCGAGCAGCGCGGACTCGTTGCGGAAGCGGATCGCCGTGGGGTCGGTGATGCCGGGACGCACGCTCCACACCCGCTCCTGCTCGGGCAGCAGATGCGCGTACTCCGGCACTTCCGGACGGGGCCCCACCAGGCTCATCTCTCCGACCAGGACGTTGATCAACTGCGGCAGTTCGTCCAGCTTGAACCGGCGCAGGGCCCGGCCCACGCGCGTGATGCGCGCATCGTCCCCCAGCGTGAGCTTGCCGTCTTGTTCCGACTCCACCCTCATCGTGCGGAACTTCCAGATCCGGAAGTGCGTGCCAAGGCGCCCGACCCGCACCTGCCTGAAGAAGACCGGTCCGGGCGAGTCGGACTTGACGAGCGCCGCGATCACCAGCAAGGGAACTGCAAGGACGATCAGCCCCGCAAGGGACGCCACTATGTCGAAGGCCCGCTTCACCGTCTGGCCGGGTGCCGGCGGCAGACACCCTCGACCGCGTCGCACACCCGCTCCACCTCATCGTCGCTCAGGTCCGGATAGAGCGGCAGCGACACCAGGCGCAGGTACTCACGGGCGGCCACCGGGTAGTCCCCGGGCTCGAATCTGAACCTGTCCCGGTAGTACGGGTGCAGGTGCAGGGGGATGAAGTGCACGCTCGTCCCGATCCCCGCCGCCCTGAGCTCCTCGATGAACGCGTCGCGACCGATGTCCAGGGTGCCGAGGTGGAGGCGCAGAGGATAGAGGTGCCACGCGTGCACGCCGTCGACCACGGCCCGCGGCGCCTCGACCTGAGGCAGCTGGTCGAACCGCTCCCCATAGCGCGCGACGATCTCCGCGCGCCGTGCACCCATCTCTGCGATCCGCGCCAACTGGGCAAGGCCCAATGAAGCGGCGATGTCGGTCATGTTGTACTTGAAACCCGGCTCGATGACGTCGTAGCGCCATGTGCCTTCCGCGGTGTAGCGGCTCCACGCGTCGCCCGAGATCCCATGCAGGGTGAGGCGTCGCATATGATCGGCCAACTCGCCGTTCATCGTCGTGACCATCCCACCTTCGCCGGTCGCCAGGTTCTTCGTGGCGTAGAACGAGAAGGCCGTGGCCTCGCTGATCGATCCGATCTTACGATCTCCGTAGGTCGTCTCCACGGCGTGGGCGGCGTCCTCCACGACGGCGCAGCCCAGATCGCGGGCGACGCTCGCGATCCTGTCCATGTCGCACGCCTGGCCCGCGTAGTGCACCGGCACGATCGCCTTGAGCGCCGCGCCGGCCCCCGCTGACCGGATCCCCTTCGCCACTCCGGGAGGCACGAGCCTCGCGGACAACGCCTCCGCGAGCGCCGCATCACGCGACTCGTTGGAGAGCACGCGACCGAGCACCTCGAGCTGGCCGGCGTCCACGTTGAGGGTCACGGGATCGACGTCGAGGAGCAGGGGCACGGCCCCGACGTAGAGCGAGACCTCAGCCGAAGCCACGAACGTCATGGCGCTGGTCACCGTGAGGTCTCCGGGGCCCACACCGAGGGCGCCGAGAGCGACGTGCAGGCCGGCGGTGCACGAGTTGACCGCGACCGCGTGCGAGGCGCCCACGTAGTCCGCGAACGCCTCCTCGAACTCGCGCGCGCGCGGGCCGGTGGTCCACCAGCCCGAGCGGATCGTCGCCTCCACAGCTTCGGTCTCGGCCGCCGTGACGCTCGGCCGCGAGAACGGGACGAAGGACTCAGTCGTCATCAGGGCCTCCCGCCCCAGCATCCAGGACGCGAACGTAGTCCACGAGCACCCGGCCTTCGGGCGTCTTGCGACGACCGGTCTCGGTGAACCCCGTTGCCGCGTAGAAGCGGTTCACTCGCTCGTTCCCCTCGGCATCCGTCTCCAAGAAGACCTGCGTCGCGCCGCGGGCACGCGCCAGCGCGCAGAACCGGTCGACCAGCGCTCGCCCCACGCCGCTGCCCCATCGCAGCGGGTCCACAGCCAGAGAGTACACCCCGGCCACCCGGACGCCGGCGCGCGACTCGCTCGGGTGCCTGAGCGCCCTCGCCACCCGTCCGGCGACCGAGGGATGGCGCAGCACACCCGGCACGGCGGCCAGAGCGAACGCGTACCACCGTCGCCGCAGAAGGCGACCGTAGAAGCCCGCGGGGTCGACGCTCCCGACCACGAACCCCTCGAGGCCGGACGCATCCTCCGCGACGAGCGCGATGCTCCCGCCGTCGCGCAGGACGTTGCGATAGTAGACGCGCAGGAACGGCGCCCCAAGAGCGCTGAGGAAGAAGCCCGGGAACGCGCGCAGGTGCAGGTCCACCACGATCGGTACGTCTGCCGACGCCATCTCACGCAGGGCGGGAGTCATGAGCCGAACGCCCCCCGGAGCGCCTCCGCGTAGAACTCGCGCATACGCTCCTCGAACGCCGTCCGAGTGTATTCGCGCTCATACATCCGACGCCCCGCGGCGCCCATTCGAATCCGCGCCTCAGGGTCCTCCAGCAGGGCGCCGAGCGCTGAAGCCATGGTCGCCGCGTCATCGACCAGAGCGAGCGAACCGTTCACGCCGTCGAGCACGAGATCGAGATTCCCGGGTATGCGCGTCGCTACCACGGGAGTGCCGCATGCCATCGCTTCCATGATGGTCACCGACTGGCCCTCCCGGCGGCTCGGCGCAAGCGTGACGTCGAAGCCGGCATGCAGGGCGCCGGCGCGGGGCACGTGCCCGAGCAGATGGACCCTGTCGTCCAGACCCGCCGCGGCGACGCGCGACCGGAACATCGCCTCGTCCTCCCCCTTGCCTGCGATCACCCAGTGTGTGGTGGGACGGACGGCGGCCAGCTCGGCGAACGCCGCGAGACCCGTGTCGAGCCCCTTCGTCTCGATGTCGATCCGGCACACGGTACCGATCACCTCGGCGCCGGACGGCACGCCCCACGAGCCTCGCAGCGAGGAAGCCGTCGCGGCGGGATCCCTCGGATCGTCGATACCGTTCGGCACGAGCGCGGCGCGTCCGCTGGGCACGAGCCCGCTCGCGGTCGCGTCTCTCATCTCCCCCGAGTTGATGAAGATCTGGCGGTCGTCGAGACGGGCGAAGAAGCGCTCGAACGCGCGCATCGACCTGCGCCGGGCCCCCGGCCCGAGCCCGGTGTGATAGAAGCTGTGCGTGTGATGGATCACGAGGTCGCAGCCGGCCAGCCGAGCCGCGAGCCGGCCGACCATCCCGCCCTTCGAGGTATGCGTGTGCACGATGCGGACGCCCCGGCGCCGAAGCGCCCCGGCCAGGCGCAGGGCCACCACCAGATCGTGGAGCGGTCGCGGGTCGCGGTCGATACCCGGGAAGTCCCACACCTCGCGGCCCTCGGCGAGCGCCGCCGCCACCACGTCGGGGTGACTGGCCAGAAGCACCGGACGCATCCCGAGCGCGGCGGTGACGTCCATGATCGCGAAGATCACCGGAACGGCTCCGCCGTAGGCCGAACCACCCACGAGCTGGAGGGCCTCGAGGCCCTCCCACGGGGCGTCGCGCACTTCGCCGCTCTTACTCATCGCGCATACTCCCTCTGATCACGCGGTCCGTCGCTTCGGCACGCGCGTCCCACGAGTATCGGGCGACGACTGCCTGGCGGCCGCGGCGGCCCATCGCCGCCGCTGCCTCGGGATCGGCGACGACCTGTGCTATCGCCTCGGCGAGTGCCTCCGCGTCGCCGGGAGGCACGACCAGCCCGCAGTCCGCCTCGCGCACGATCTCCGCCTGCCCGGGGATGTCCGTCACCACGAGGGGCACGCCACTCGCCATGCCCTCGTAGAGCTTCACCGGGGACATGCTGTAGGCGGCTCCGCTGAACGGGGACCCGCGGCGTGGGCGGAGCGCCCGCTCCCGGTTGACGACCTGCGGAGACAGCGCGGCCCGGCTCTCTGCCAGGAACCGGGGGACCTCGTCGTAGGAGAGCAGTCCTACGTACTCTACGAGGGAGGATCCTTCATCCGCCGCCTCGACCAGCGGCTGCCGCAAACCCCTGCCCGCGATCCGTACGGTCAGGCCGGCGGGCCACCGATCGCTGCGCGTGGCCTCGAGCAAGACGTCGATCCCCTGCCAGACGGCGAGGACACCGGCGAACGCCACGTAGGACTCGGCTGCGCCGTAGGGGCCGAAGGGCCGGAACCGGATCGGGTCCGCTCCGTTGGGGATGGAGGTCACGCTCTTCATGGGCTGGAACGCGCGCACCCACTCCGCAAGCGGTTCGGTGTTCGTGATCACGGACGAGGCAGCACGGATCCGTGCGTCGGACGCCCATCTGACGAGCCACGACACGTGCCTGGTCCACGGGTACGAAAGCGGAAGCTCGTCGGGGGACCCGTTCATCTCAAGGATGACGGGGCGTCGCCACAGGCGCGCGGCGAGCATCGAGAGCAGGGCCGTCGGATGGTCCCGCACGTAGACCGCGTCGTACAGGCGGCTGCGGAGCCCGAACCGCACCTGAACGCCTAGGAACGCCGCCAGCCGGGCCACTTGAGGCGGCCTTCTACCGGTCCCGGCGTAGCGTGGCTCGTACAGCGTCACGTCCCAGCCACGACGCTGCAGCCCTGCGATGATCTCGTGGACGTGAGCGTGACTGGCTTGGCCCTGTTGTGTCGCTTGGAGGCACACGTAGGCGATCCTGCGGCGGGTCACGACGCTCGCCCCCACATGCCGTCGTAGAGGGTCAGCAGGCTCGCCGCGACATCGTCCCACGTCCGCAGCGCGGGATCGGAAGCGATGGCGCGCCGGTCCCATGTCCTCGCGGTGACCGCGACGAGCGCCTCGGCGAGCGCTGCCACATCGCCACTCGGCACCGTGAGGCCATTCTGCCCTTCACGGATCATCCGAGGCAGGTCACCGACCCTGGACGCGATGACCGGCACGCCGGAGGCGAGCGCCTCGATGGCGACGACGGGCATCCCTTCGCTCCGACTCGGCACGACCAGCGCGCTGGCTCCGGCATACATGGGGCGCAGCTGATCGTGCGGCACCGGCCCCGCGAAGGTGACTCGATCCGCCACTCCAAGCTCCGCAGCCAGGGAACGAAGCGCATCCCGCAAGGGTCCGTCACCCACGATGAGGAGCGGCAGGCCTGCGCGCTCGCCGGCCGCGGCGTAGGCGCGCAGCAGCACGTCGACGTTCTTCACGGGTATCAGGCTCCCCACGAACAACACGTGCGTGAGATCCGTCTCCTCCGCGAAGCCGATCTCAGCCGCGTTGTACCCGTTCGGAACGGTGACGGTCTTGTCCGCCAACGGCCCCCACACAGAAGCGAGCACGCGCTTCATCTCTTGACTCACACAGACGACGGCATCAGCCTGCGCGAGCTTCCTCGCAAGTATCCTGCCGACGACGGGCCGCTGCAGTTGGCGGTTCACGTCGGTGCCGTGCAGGGTGACGAGCACCGGCAGGCCCAATCGACGGCCGACGCGGATCGCCGCCACGCCGTCGGGGAAGCCGTAGTGCGCGTGTATGACATCGGGCATCCCCCGGCGAAGCGCGCGCTCCAGGGCGTCTTCATACGCGGATTCCGCCAGCGCTACCGACACAGACGACGGAAGCCGGCGATGCCAAGGCAGCGACGCGTACTCGGTCGGCAGTGCGAGATCGAGCGGCGGCGACAATCTGGCCGGCAGGAACTGAGGAGAGACCACGCGCACTTCGCACACCCGCGCCAACGCCTCCGCTTGCTCGCGGACGAACACACCCGTCAGCGGTCGGTCCGCCGTTGGGAACAGATGGCTCACGACTGCGACCTTCACTGCGGGTGACTGCCTCCCTCGGGGTCGCCGGGAGCGGGCTCAAGCGTCCGGGTCGGGATCGCTGCCACACATGTCAGCAGGCTCAGCGAGATCCAGAGCTCGTTGGACTTGAACCCGTGAAGGACGAGTCCCGTGAAGAGAACGACTGCGAGGGCAAGAACGGCGACACGCGCGCCATCGCTGAGGGCAGGGTGGCGCCGCAGGCGCACAGCCTGCAGCGCGGCGTGGCCGACGTATGCAGCGAACAGCGCCGATCCGACCAGCCCGACGGCGATCAGGACCTCCAGGTACATGTTATGGGCAGCGAAGCCGCCGATCGCCTCTACGACGTTGTCGGGACCCTGCCCGAAGAAGGGACTCCGCCAGAACGCGTCGAGGCCGATGCGCCAGATCGCCATCCGGTTGGGGTCTATCTGGAACTCGCCACTCGACCCGAAGAACCGCTGCATCAGGATCGTGAACAACGGCTGATACAGGGCCAGGACGACCCCCGCGCCGCAGACCACCGCCACCGTGCGCCTGACGCGGTTCCCGGACCCTCTCTCCCACAGGAGGTAGAGAGGCACGGTGGCAAGCACGGCCAGGAACCCGCTCCGAGAGAACGTGTTGACGAGGCAGAACACCTGGGCCACCGCGAGCACGAACAGCAGCGGCCTGAAGCGCCTCATCTCCGGGAACGAGGCTGCGCATATAGTGACGATGGCCGCGAAGGCGAGGTACCGCGCGAGCGCGTTCGGATCGTAGAACGTCGAGGTGATGCGGAAGATGCCCGCCGCTGCGGACGCGTAGACCTGGTTCGCGACGGTGCCGAGGAACGACCGCCTCGAGACGACGTCGAGCAGGCCGACAGCCACGACAGGCACACTGCCCGCGACTATCGCCAGCACCGCGCGGATGTAGGTCTCGCGAGTGCGCACCAGATTGAACATGAGGACGACGAGCACCAGCTGGCCGAACATCGCGACCATGCCCCAGAGACTCCCGTCGGAGGAGCCGAAGGCCAGCGAGCTGGCCAGGGCTATGGCGAAGACGCCGTAGAGGAGGCCCGCGAAGGGAGGCGTGGCAAGCCGGCGCCTCGCAAGGAGCATCTGGAGAACGAACGACAGGAACGTCACGAGCAGCACGGCTTTGGCCCAGGTGATCACGGACACTCCGGGGACGATCTGCCCCACTGCCTCCAGCGGCACGAGAAAGAGCGCGAGGTACAGTCCCCACGAGGGCTGCCTGAGGATCGCGAGAACCATCACGAGCGCCGCGAGGCCTGCGACGAACGCGAATTCGATCCCCAGGTGGACGGCAGCGCCGAAGGCCGCCGCGACAAGCAACGTCGCGAGCGCAGGCCACATTCGTGCCAAGAGATCCATTCCGCTGCGCGGCGCTGGCGCGGTGCTCATCTCGCGGGCCTCTGGGCGGCGATGCGGTCGAACAGCCTTGGGCTCACCATGATCAGGAGCAGACCCAGCATCCGCCTGACGGGATGTCTGTAGGCCGGCATCGCGACGATGTAGGCGCGGCGGGCCCCCGTATAGCGCCCGGATCGCAGGCGCTCCTCCAACTCCGCCCTGGCGATGGTGGCGCCGGATCGCCGGAGTGCCGCCTGCGCGACTCTCAGCTCGCGACCCGCGAGCACGCCTTCGTCGATCACCCGCCGCAGAACGTCCTCCACAGCCCGCGCCATCACGACTCGATCGGAGGACATCGCCGTGGCGGCCACTTCGTACACCCCGATCGCCTCCGGAACGAACCAGAACCGCGCGCCGTCAAGCAGCATGCGCAGCCATAAGTCGTAGTCCTCAACATAGACACCCGGTCGAGAACCTCCCACGCGTAGCGCGGCATCGCGCTCGTAGGCGCACATGCCGAACACGTGATTGTGAGCGAGCATCTCCAGACGTGTGATCTCCCGCTCCTGTGTCCACCCAGCGCCATCGTGTGTCGGCACACGTTGTCCCGGGCCGTAGCTTCTCCAACCCATCGCCGAGTAAACCTGGAATCCGGGATGACGCTCGATTGCGGATCGGATCACCCTCACGAACGAGGACTCGTATGCGTCGTCTGCGTCCAATCTACAGATGAATCGCCCGCGTGCCGCCTCCACGCCCCGGTTCCGCGCGGCCGCCGGACCAGCGTTCTCTTGCCGGAGCAGCCGGATGCGTGCGTCGACGGAGGCGTAGCGCTCGACAACGGCCGCAGTGCCGTCAGTGGAGCCATCGTCGACGACGACGATCTCCCAACCCCCCTCGTCCTGCGCCAGCACGCTCTCGATGGCCCCACCGAGCGACCCGGCGGCATTGTATGCGGGGATCACGACACTGAACATCGTCGCGTCGCTACACGCTGCCTGCGGTCGCGGGGGGTTCAAGGGTGTCGCCTCACAGCCCGCCCGCGCTCCCCAGCAGCCCCCACCCGAGCCACCCGTTCAGCAGCAGCACCGCCACCGACAGCACGATGACCACGGCGACGAACACCACGAGACCCAACCGCCAGCCGGAGAGCCGCTTCTCGGACTCAGTCGCACTGCCCCGACGCGCGGGCACCACGCTGAGCGTATGCCTCGCACCGGAGTCGGCCTGCTTCGAACCACCGTTCGACTCGCCGCCGTAGTACTCGGAGTAGTAGCCGCCATAGTACCCAGCGTAGTAGCCGCCGTACCCGTGACGCCCTCCGCGGGATTCGTCCAGTCCCCACACCACGACGCCGAGAATGCGCGCGCCGACCTTGTCCAGGATGTCGCGCGCGTTCTCAGCCGCCGGGTGGGTCGAGACACCGGCGCGGGTGACCACGAGCACGCCGTCGGTCCAACGAGCCGTTGCCGCGGCGTCCGCCACCGCGAGCAGCGGCGGTGAGTCGACGATGATCCAGTCAGCGTCGGCCTTGATCGTCTCGATCAGCGCAATCATCTTCTCGGAGCCGAGCAGCTCGGACGGGTTCGGCGGCATCTTGCCCGGGGTCAGTATGTGGAGGTTCTCGTCACCCGTCGCCTGCAGGGCGGACTCGAGCGAGATCCGTCCGGCCAGCACGTCGGAGAGTCCGAGCTGATTGTTCACCTCGAAGAACTCGTCCGTGGTGGGGCGGCGGAAGTCGCAGTTGATGAGTACGACCTTCGCGCCCGCCATCGCCAGACTGGCAGCCAGGTTCGCCGACACGGTCGACTTGCCTTCGCCCGGCGCGGCCGACGTCACGAGCAGCGTCTTGATGGCATTCTCGAAGTTCACATAGTCGATGCTGTTGCGCAGGCCACGATAGGCCTCGGCCCCGCGCGATCCCGGATCCTGCACGATGGTGAGCCGACGCGCCTCACCCTCCCTGAACTGCACGGTCGAGATGTTGCCGAGCACCGGCGCGCCGTAGATCTCCTGCGCCTCGTCAGCCGACTTGATGGTGTTGTCCAGATACTCGGCCAGGAACGCCATGCCGAGCCCGAACACGAGGCCGACCGCCAGACCGAGCGCCCCGTTGCGCGTGGGCTTCGGCGAAACGGCGACGATGTCGATCACCGCGGGCGACACGACGCTGCCCGACCCGACCTCCAACTGCTCGCTGACTTTCAGCGTCTCGTACTTCTCGGCGAGCGTGGTGTAGAGCCCCGTGGCGATCTGCAGTTCGGCCTGCACGTCGTAGTTCTTGCTCGCGTCGGCTGACGCGCCAAGGCGCGATCCCAGATCGATGATCTTGGCCTTCACGTCGGCAAGCTGGCGCTCCGTGCTCGCAATCTTCGATCTGATCGACGCGAGTTGCGCCGGACGGGTCTCGTTCTGCTCGTCGACGCGCAGGCCCACGAGTGTGTCGATCAGCGTCGCCTGGTCGGATGTAGCATCGCGCAGGTCCGCCTGCAGCGCGCTCGTGTTCCCGCCCTTGAGCTTGCCGCCGAGCGTGAGGATCTCGGTCTTCGCCTCGTCCAGGCGTGCCTGGACCTCGTCTGCGGCCGCCGTTATGCTCGCCCGCTTGAGCTCGCGCGACCATGCGACGTACTCGGCGGCGAACGCTTGGGCGGTGTCCGACGCGAGCTTGGGGATCGAGTCGGTGACCACGACGGTGACGAGGTTGGTCTGCCCCACGGCAGTGACCGTCACGCGGTCAAGCAACTTGTCGGGCGTCGTCCGCAGCCCCAACTTGCGGATCACACGCTCGGCAAGCGGGCGCAACTGCATGAGCTGCACCTGGGTCTGCAGGCCACGCTCGGGCTGCCCCGAGAGTTCGCTGAGCGAGCTGCCCAGCAGGGCCGAGCCGGCGTCCTGCGCCGTGACGAGCACCTTGGCCTCGCCCTGATACACGGACGGCTGCAGCATGCTCACCACGACGGCGGTGACCGTCACCACCAGCACGGCCGTGATGATGATCCACTTCCGCACCCAGATGACGTGCAGGTAGTCCTTGAGTTCCACGGCTTCGGTCGCCCCCCCCGGGTCAGGTAGTGAGCAGTGCCGCACCAACGAAGATGGCGGAGCGTCGCGATCGGCACTCCGCCATCGTAGCGAATCTCAACGAGTGGAGCCCGCTGACGCCTACTTGAGAGCGGCGAGGAACCAATACATGTTGCCGCTCGTCGCGGTCCTGCGGTAGGCGATGATCCGCCCGTACGTGGTGTGACGCGACCCGCGCGAGAGCTTGATGTTGGCCGTGCGGGTGCCGAAGTTGCCGCTGCGGCTGAGAACGGTCAGCTTCTTGTAGCCGTGGTTCAGGATGCCGGTGATCATCCACTGGTGGGCCTTCTGCTCGCTGATCGAGGTGCCGATCGCCGAGGTAGTGAGACCCGCCGGGATGGCGACGTCCGAGACGCGGCCCGCGCTGGTGCCACGCGTGATGGAGTAGAAGTACCAGTAGCCCGCCGACTTGCGCAACACCAAGGTGCCGGTGACCCTCGTCCCCGAGTGGAGGCCAACGTAGACCGGTATGACGGCCGTCCACGTATGTGCGTGGAAGTCGCCGAACCAGATCCAGTCGATGTACTGGCTGGAGGACCCGAGGTTGCCCGTCAGGGCGCGAATCATCTGCTGCGACGCGACCTGCTCCTTGAGCATCTCGGTGGCCGACGGAGCCGCCGTTGCGGTGAGCGGCGCGACGAACGTCAGCGCCAGAACGAGTGTGATAATCCCTACTGAGAGGCGATGCATAAGTGCCCCCAAGCCTCGAGACGAACATACCACGTCCTGCTCCGAGCCCCCCGGCGGATCAGCGGCGCTCGTGAACACACTTTCAATGTTCCCACCAGTACGGCGATCTACACCATTCGATCCGAGAATGGCGAAACCACCAACCACGCACGAATCACATCTTCCGAGGGCTATTCGACCTTCAGCGTCGTGACGAACGCATTCCACTGCTCGGCCGTGAGGTTCGTCTCGATCCCAGGGCCCGGTTTGGCGGCCGCGAGCGCCCTCAACGAGGCGACCGCCAGCCCTCGCGTCGGGACCGTGCGAGCCGTCTCCGCCAGGTAGGGCAGCCCGTTGACCAGTCCGGGCAGATCCTCCACCACCACGTGCTGCGGCCCGACCACGAACTCGGAGTAGCGGTCGACGGTCTCGTCGAACGTGTCGAACGCCTCGGTCATCGTCGCATCGAACCCGGCTGCCAGCAGTCGCTTCCACGCCGCCGGCGAGACGCCGACCCACGCGGCGCCAGCCTGAGCCGTTCCGTCGGTGAGTGCAGCGGCCACCGCCTCCGCGCCACCGAACGGGTAGGCGTCCCGCAGCTGCGAGTACGACGTGCCCGGGATCGACACCGTCTTGGTCGTGTCCACGAGTTCGTATCGCCCCGTGGCGTAGTCGACGATCGCCACGACCTGTGCGGTCACGGCGTTGTCCTCGCCGGCCAGCGCGAACGCCACCACGACCGTCGACGGCGCCGCCTGCGCGGTGCTGACTTTCGCGGCGGGCCGCAGGAGCAGTAGGCCTCCCACCACGGCCGCGACCACCACGACCGCCAGCGTCGCGCCGACCAGGACCGAACGTCTCGTCGAAGTCACGTCGCCCTCCGCCCCCAGCCCCGCCTTGCTTCGGTCGCATCCTACCACCGTGGCGCGCAAAGACGCCCCCGGGGATGTCCCCGAGGGCGTCTCAAGTCGTGCTATGGAGCCGACGAGGGGATTCGAACCCCTGACCCCCGCATTACGAGTGCGGTGCTCTGGCCAGCTGAGCTACGTCGGCACACAAGCAGGCAGTATACCTGCGGCATCACGGCACGAACAAGTGCGGATGACGAGGCGTTTCCGCCGCTACTCCCCGGCGCTCGGTGCGCCCTCGCCTGCCGCCCCGCCACCGCCGCCACGACGACGGCGACGACGACGCTTCGGCGCACCCTCCGCGGACGGTGCGGGTGCCTGCGCAGGTGCCTGCTTCGCAGCGGCCTTCGGCTGCCTGCCGCCGGATCGCCCGCCCGCGGACTTCTCAGCGGTGGGCGCCTGGCCTTCAGCCTTGCTGCCGCCACCACTGCCACCGCGGCGACGCCGACGACGGCTCGTTCCCGTCTTCTCCTCGGATGTGGACGGTGTGGCCTGCGGCGCGTCCGTTGCACTCGGCGCCTGCACCGGCTCGCGGCGGCCCGAGGACTCCGTCAGCTTGCGTTCGCGCGGCTGCACGATCGACGACAGGTCGATGCCCGACGAGGCGACCGAGCGCGCTATGGCGTCGGCCTTCACCGAACAAGGGCAGGTGCCGTTGCACTTGCACTCCATCTCGTCGAGCCCGAAGGTGACGCGGGTCCCGTCCTCCTTGCGCATGGTGATGCGCTCACGAGGCGTATCGAGCTCCACGACCTTCGCCATCGTACCGCCGACATCGACGATCGCGCCCTTCTTGGGAGCGCGGCCCTTGAAGTCCTTGTAGGCGTCGTACTCGTAGCGCAGGCAGCACATGAGCCGCCCGCAGAGTCCGGAGATCTTGAGAGGGTTGAGCGGAAGGTCCTGCTCCTTGGCCATGCGGATGGAGACGGGCTGGAACTCGCCACCGAAGCGGACGCAACACAGCTGCTCGCCGCAGTGGCCGAGGCCCCCGACCTTGCGGGCCTCGTCGCGGACGCCGATCTGGCGCATGTCGATGCGAACGTGGAACTCGGCCGCAAGGTCGCGGACGAGCTCGCGGAAGTCGATCCGGTCCTCGGCGACGAAGCAGAACACGGCGCGCTCACCGTCGTAGAGGAACTCGACGTCGGTGGGCTTCATGTCGAGCTTGTGCTTGGCCACGAGCCGGCGGTAGATCGGCATCGCGGCCTTCTCGCGCGCGTGGAACTCGGCAGCCTTCTCGAGGTCTTCCGCATCCGCCTTGCGCACCAGCTTGTTGGCGACGTCGGGCAGCTCACAGGCTTTGCGCTCGTGAGGGGCCTTGCTCACGCGTCCGAGCTCGGTACCGCGCTCGGTGGTGACGACAACGACGTCGTCGAGGGAAAGTTCAACGTCCGCAGGGTCGAACGGGACCGCGGACGCGGAGTTTCTCAGGGTGATTCCCACGATCGTGGGCATATACGTGCCTCCTGTATCTCGAACAGCATGGCCTCGACGGCCAGCTGGGGACCCACATTATACGAGACTCGCCGCCTGGCGCGCCGGACGGCCTCCAGCGCCTCCTCGACGGCCGCCGGACTCATGCACCCGCCGGCCACTGCGATATCGTCCGCAGCGTCGCGATTGGCGATCGAGGCCACCGCGCCGACCGACGAGGCGAGCGCGTCACGCAGCCAGCTCTCGGTGATGGCGAACAGTTCGGAGACCGACTCTCGCTCCCGTGCGGTGAGTTCACGCTTGTTGCGGACTTCCATGTCTTTGACCGACGCCTGCCGGCCCATGAACTCGACACGCTCCCGCATCTCCGTCTCCTGGCGCACCTTCATGTCCTCGAGCGGAGCACGCACGGCTTTGAGCATCTCCCGTGCCGAGACGAGCACATCACGTCCATCCATGACGGGCAGATCACGCATCACCGCCATCATGGCGTCCCGGGCGGCGACCCGCGACGGGGCGCGGAGGAACTCCAGAGCGCGCGGAACGACGCCTGAAGACGCGGCGAGCGCCGCCACGGCCGCGTCGGCGCCCACGCCCGTGCGCTCGGCGAGCAGCGCAACGGCCTGCGACGGGGTCACCGGAGCGAACCGGATGACCTGGCAGCGCGAAATGATCGTGGGGAGCACGGCGTCGTAGTCGTCGGTGAGCAGCACGATCCGCACCGAGGCGGGCGGCTCCTCGAGCGTCTTCAAGAAAGCGTTGGCCGCGGAGTCGCCGAGAGCGTCGGCCCGCTCGATGATGTAGACCTTGGTGTGGCCGGCGGCAGGCGCGAGCCACATGTCCGGAACGAGGTCATCGCGTACCTGCTCGACCAGGTACGTCGCGGCGCCCTCGGGCGCCACGACGTGTACATCCGGGTGAGCGCCGCGTCGGACCCTCACGCACGCGGGACAGGTGCCGCAGCCACCGTCGTCACAGATGAGCGCACAGGCCAGCAACGTCGCGGCGGTGCGCTTGCCCGAGCCGTGCGGCCCGACGAACAGGTAGGCGTGAGAAGTCGAACCGCTCTCGACCGCGGTACGCAGATAGGTGGCGACGCGCTCCTGACCCGGAAGGTCGTCGAAGACGCAGGCGGTCACGGCCGGTCCGGGTGAGCGCGACGGCTGGCCGGGTGCGCGGCGACGGCCGCCCACACACGGGCGGCGACCTCGTCCTCGCTCCCTGTCGCATCGACGGTCACGACCCGCTCGGGCTCGGCGGCGGCGATCGCCGCAAAGCCCTCGGCCACCGCCCGATGGAACGCCGAAGACTCCGCCTCGATGCGGTCGGCGCCGCCGCGCACCGCGCGCTTCAGCGCCGCGTCGGAGTCGAGCGTCAGCAGGACGGTGAGGTCGGGACGCAGGCCGCCGGTCGCGGCGAGGTTGAGCTCGCCGACAAGGCGTGCACCGAGTCCGCGGGCATACCCCTGGTAGGCGGTCGACGAGTCGAAGAAGCGGTCACACACGACGGCCTCGCCGCGCTCGAGCGCGGGCACGATCACATCGGCGGTCAGCTCGGCACGGGCGGCCTCGTAGAGCAGCAGCTCTGCACGAGGCGAGATCATGACCCCGGGATGGTCGAGCACGATGGCCCGGATGCGATCGCCGATGGGCGTGCCACCGGGCTCGCGCAACTCGAGCACGAACAGGTCGTGGGCTCGCAGGCGCTCGGCGAGCCGGCGAGCCTGAGTCGACTTGCCGACGCCCTCCCCGCCCTCGACCGTGATGAAGATGCCGCTCACGTCGTCCTCCAAGCCTCAGGTGCCTCAGCGTAGAGGTCGGCGCCGGTGGTGTCGATGGCGACGAACACCGGGAACCGCTCGAGGGTGACGCGCCGCAACGCCTCCGTGCCGAGCTCGGGCCAGGCGACGACCTCCGCCTGGGTCACGTGTCGAGCAAGCAGTGCCGCGGCACCCCCGACGGCGGCGAAGTAGACCGACCCCGTCGCGACGCACGCGGCCGCTACGGCCGCCGAACGCGCGCCCTTGCCGATCGTGGCGACCACGCCCGCACGCAGAAGGTCCGGCGTCCAGGCATCCATCCGTTTCGCGGTCGTCGGACCGATGGCTCCCGCGGGACGGCCCGCCGCCGGCGGCGTGGGGCCGGCGTAGAAGATCGTCGCACCCGCAAGCTCATACGGCAGGTCAGCATCGCGCTCGAGCGCCTCGGCGATCAGTGCGTGCGCGGCGTCGCGTGCGGTGTAGGCCACGCCGGTGAGCGCGACCTCATCGCCGGCGCGCAGCGTGGCCAGCTCCTCGCGCGTGACGGGAAGGTTCAGCTCACGCAACGGGCTGCTCCCCCTTCGCGCTTCGGCGGCGCCAATCGATCGCTCGCGAAGCGTAAACGGCCGCGCCGAGCACGATCACCGACGCCAAGATGAGCGTGATCCGCGGGCCGGTGAGCGTGAGTGCCGCCGGGTCGCCGCCCGTGCCCACGACGAACCGGTGCACGAAGCCGCTCACGATATCGCCGATCGGCGCGACCACGACCATCGATGCGAGCAGCGAGACCCGCAGCACCGATTCGAGCGCGGTGAACACGCGGCCGCGCACCTCGTCGGCGACGGTCTCGGCGATGTAGGTGTTACCCGCCACCGTCACCTGCGCGATGAGGAACCCGCAGGCGGTACCGAAGAGAGCGGCCACCGCGTACATACCGGTCAGTGAGAAACCGAGCATCGAAAGGCCGAAGAGCCCGACGCCGGTGACGAACAGGGTCTGGAGCGGCACGCGGGCCGCGATCTTGGGGACGATGACCGCGCCGAGGAACATGCCGAGCGCGAGGAACGCCATCATGAACGTCTGCGGCGCCTGGCTCGCCATCCTCTGCAGCGGCGGGACGAGCTCGAGGAACGGGATGCCACCGACGAGGTTCTGCTGGACGTAGACGAGCCCGACCGAAACGATCGCGCCGCCGCCGACGAGCGCGAACCCGATGCTGACCAGGATGCCGCGCAGCTCCTCGTGCTCCTTGAGCACGACCCACGACTCGAGCACCTCGGCACCGAACATCTTGAGGCTGAGGCGCCCCTTGGCGAGCGCCGGGCGCGCCTTCACGCGGATCGACCAGATGAGCAGCGCGGAGAAGGCGAAGGTGATGCTGTCGAGCGCCACGCCGGCCAGCGAGCCGGTGAGGTAACCGTAGTACGGCGCGTTGGCGAGCGCCTGCGAGAACCACGGAAGGTCAGCACTCGCGAGGGCGCGCACCACCCACACGAAGGCCGAGACGATCGCGCCCGAGGCGAGGAGGCCTATGAGCATGCTCGCCTGCTGCGTGGTGTACGACAGCCCGTTGGCGGCGGCGAGGTCCTGCTCTTCCACCATCGCCGGGATCAGCGCGTTCTTGGCCGGCACCATGAGCAGGTTGCAGACCTCCATCAGCAGTGTGATCGAGTAGACGAGCACGAGGGCGACCGCCTGAGGGACGCTGAGGATCAGCAGCAGCCCCAGGCACAGGATGGCGTTGATGATGTCGCAGATGATCATGAGCCGACGCCGGTCGAACCGGTCGACGAGCACGCCGAGCACCGACCCGAACAGCAGCGACGGGATGATCTTGGCGATCATGATGCCGGCGACCGCCATCGACGAGCCGTTGGAAAGCTGCGTCACGAGCGGGATCAGCAGGCCGACGACCAGCCAGTCGCCCACTCCCGAGATCGTCTGCGCCACCCACAGCTTCGCGAAGTTGCGGTTGGCGAACAGGCGGCGGTAGCCGCCCGAGGTGGCGCGCCCCGCGGCCTCCATGACATCGGGTACGCCGACGGCGATCCCGTCGCGGGTGCTGTCAACCCGGCTCATGAGATCTCCCTATGGGCTGAACGCATCGCGCAGCACCCCAGGTTGACGGCAACGGGAAGCGCGGCGATGTGGCACGGAGCGGTCACGACGTGCACCGCCAACGCCGTGGTGCGCCCACCGAGGCCGGCCGGACCGATACCGGTGGCGTTGACGGCAGCCAGCAGCTCGGCCTCGAGCGCGCCGGCTTCCGACGTCGGCGCCGGTGACCCGACCTTGCGCAGAAGGGCCTTCTTGGCGAGTCCCGCCACGGTGTCGAACGTGCCACCGACGGCCACCCCGATCACCAGCGGCGGACACGCGCCGGTGGCCTTGGCCGCGACGGTCTCGAGCACGAAGGCGCGCACGCCCTCCGGGCCGGCGGATGGTGACAGCATCGTCAACGCGCTCGCGTTGTCACTGCCGCCGCCCTTGAGCATCACGTCGATCTCCGCGCCCGTCCCGGGTCGCAGCGCCACTTCCAGGATCGCGGGCGTGTTGTCGCCGGTGTTGGTCCGGTCGAAGAGCGCATCGGCGACCATCGACATGCGGAGCCCGAAATCACGGTAGGCGCCGGCGACGGCATCGTTCACGACGGCTTGCAGGTTCGCGGGCTGGGGCTCATCGACGCCGAGGGTCAGGCGCACCCATGCGCTGCCCGTGTCCTGGCACAGCGGCACCCGGTCGGCCGCGGCGATCTCAGCGTTCTCGAGCAGTTGTTCGAGGACCGCACGGCCCCGCTCGGACTCCTCGGAGGAGGCGGCAAGCACCAGGGCGGCGTGGACGTCGGCGCGCAGGGTGACGGCGGCTTCACCGACCGCTTCCCGGATCGCTCGAGCGAGCTTCTTGCGGGCGACCATCAGGCCCGCGCCGACTCCAGGGCGGCGATCTGCTCGCTGATCTGCGCCGCCGAGGCCCGCAGTGCGGTCAGCTCCTCATCGGTGAGATCGAGTTCGGGCACTCCGACAACGCCGGACCGGCCGAGCACCGCGGGAACGGTCATGTGCACACCGGAGATCCCGTACTGGCCCTCGAGCCGCACGCACACCGGTAGGACCACGGGTGCGTCCGCGACGATCGCTTCGACCATTGCCGCGACCGACACGCCGGGAGCGTAGAAGGCGCTTCCCGTCTTGAGCAGCGCGACGACCTCGGCGCCTCCGAAGACCGTGCGGCGCACGACTTCGGCGACCTCCTCGGCGGGCAGCAGATCGGTGAATGGACGGCCGGCGACCGTCGACAGGCGCGGCAGCGGAACCATCGCGTCGCCGTGCGCACCGACGACCAGCGCCTCGACGTCCCCGATCGCCGCGCCGGTGGCCTGCGCGATGAAGTAGGCGAACCTGGCCGAGTCGAGCACGCCGCCCATGCCCATCACGCGAGCAGCCGGCAGGCCGCTTCTCTTCCACGCCAGATCGGTCATCACGTCGAGCGGATTGGTGACGCAGATGAAGATCGCCTCGGGAGAGGCCTCTACGGCCCGACCGATCACATCGCCGACGATCTTGGCGTTGATGGCGAGCAGCTCGTCGCGGGTCATGCCTGGCCTGCGGGGGATCCCCGCGGTCACGACGACGATGTCGGAGCCAGCGGTATCGGCGTAGTCGTTGGTGCCACTCACCACGGGCCCGAACCTGAGCACCGAACGCGAATGCATCATGTCGAGCGCCTTGCCCTGCGGCAGGCCCTCAGCCAGGTCGATGAGCGTGACATCGGCGATCCCGCGGGTGATGAGCGTGAACGCCGCGGTCGCACCCACCTGGCCGGCGCCGACGATGGTGACCTTGGGGTACGCCATTTGTTTGGCTCCTCGCGCCGGGAACGGGCAGGTACGGAAGTGTTCGCGCGCCCGCGCGCGACCTGAGGGATTCTAACATGCAGCCGCGGCGGCCCCCTGCGGGGCAGTCGACCGCGAGGCCCCTAGTAGGGCGGTTCGCCCTGGTCGCGGTCCGTGCACACGTCGTGTGCCCGGTGCGCCGCCAAGCGCTGCAGGAGGATCGGCGCAAGCTCGGGGAGCCGGCGCGGGCGCTCGACGAGGCCCGCCGGTGCCGGGACGCGGGCGGTGAGCAGTTCGTCGCCGGGGTCACCCTCCGAGACGATCTCGCCGAGGTACACGATCGCCCCGATCCCATGCCCCGAGAGCCCCCGCGCACGCCCGGTCACCGCGGCGACGATCACGAGGGGCGCGAGACGCAAACTCGCATCGAGCGCGAGCTCGAGCGCCGCTTCGGCCTGGAGCGGATCCTCCGCGTCGAAGAGCCACACGAGCGCGTCACATTCGAGTTGCTGGATCCGCTCGAACAGGTCCGGGTCGATGCAATCATCGCCGGCGAGGACGAGGGTCCGGCCGAGCCCGGTGAGATGCGATTCCAGCGGCCCACCTTCGCGGCGCCGCGTCGCCGGCGACACGCGCGCCATGCCCGGAGCACGCTCCTCGACGTTCCTGAAGAAGGCGTCGAGCAGGCCGACGTGCGCCGTGATCCCCGGGATGCGCGGATAGACCAGTACCTGGACCCCGTCTTCGGCAGCCCGCTCGGAAGCAGCGAGCATCGCCGCGAGATCCATCCGCTCGTGCGTCCTGAGCCGATGCTGGATGACCGCTATCTTCACTGTCCGCCTCCCCGGGTCCGATCTCCAGGCGCTCCGCACACCGATCATGTCAGTCGTCCGAAGGTTTCGGCTTGACGACCGTCTTCTTGGCGGCCGGTTTCTTCGCTGTCGGCTTCTTCACGGCGGGCTTCTTCGCTGCCGGCTTCTTCTTGGCCGCCGGCTTCGCTGCCGCCTTCTTCGCCACAGGTTTACCCCAGACCTTCTTCGGGGGGTTGCTGGGGCAATCGGGGCTGACGCAACGCGCCCACGGTCCCTTCTTGGTCACCGTCGTGATCCTGGGAGCGCCGCACTGCGGGCACAGGTCCTCGAGGAACTCGATGTCTCCGGATTGCGGCAGCGGGAACATGACGTCGCACTCCTTGGCGGGCACCTTCTCGCAACGAAGATACCGCTTCCCGAACTGGGAGTAGATCTGCCACAGGTCGCCGCCACACTTCGGGCAGACGCCGACGATCATCTCCGGGCCCTTCTTGGTGGGACAGTCGGCGCCGAGGCACATGTTCGCCGGCCTCTGCTTGAACTTGATGACCTTGACCTGAGGAGCGCCGCACTCGGGGCACAGCTCCTCCACCGCCTCGAACTTGGAGTTCTTGGGCAGCGGGTAGGTACGGCTGCAGTCCGGATAGCCCGAGCAACCGACGAACGAGCTCTTGTTCTTCGGCGAGTACTTGAACATCAGCATGCTGCCGCAGTCCGGGCACGGCCCGACCTTCGCATCGTCGTCGACCGCGCTCATCAGCTTCTCAGCGACATCCTCGACGTGCTCGAGCACAGCCCCGATCACATCGCCGAGCAGCTTCCGGGAGTGGTCAACGACCCGCTTGCGGGTGTCGCCGCCCTCGGCGATCGCGTCCATCTCGGCGTCGAGTTCGCTCGTCATGTCCGGCGTGGTGATACGGGCCGCGTGTTGGCTCAGCGCGACGATGACGCTGATGCCCTTGTTGGTCGGCTCGATGGGCTCGCTCTTGACGTACTTGCGATCCGCGAGCGTCTGGATGATGTCGTGGCGCGTGGACTTGGTCCCGAGCCCAAGGCGCTCCATCTCCTGGATGAGCTTGCCCGAGCTGTAGCGCGACGGCGGCTGCGTCTGCTTGGCGTCCATCTGCGCGCCGAGGAAGTCGATCGTGTCTCCTTCGACCATCGGCGGCAGATGCTCGTCCTTCTTGAGTCCGTAGGCGTAGACCGAACGGAAGCCCGGTGTGACGACGACGTCGCCCTTGACCACGAAGCGCTCGCCCGCGACGTCGACGTCCACGCGCGTAGCCTCGACGAACGCGGGACCCGACAGCGTCGCCATGAACCTTCGCGCGACGAGGTTGTAGATCTTCCACGCCTGCGCGTCGAGCTTGTCCGGATCGCCCGCGCCGGTCGGGTGGATCGGCGGATGGTCCGTCGTCTCCTTCGCGCCACGCGTCGGCGTCAGCTTGCCGCCGAGGATGCGCTTCGCGTGCTCGGAGTAGGCAGGTACCTCGGCCAGCGTGTGCAGGATCGCCTTGAGATCGAGGCTCGGCGGATAGACGGTGTTGTCCACGCGCGGGTACGACATGTAACCGCTCATATAGAGGGACTCGGCGACCTGCATCGTGCGGGCCGGCGACATGCCCTCGTTGGCCGCGGCGGCCATGAGCGACGTCGTGTTGAACGGCACCGGCGGATCGACCTTGCGCCGGGTGTTCTTCGTCTCGACGACCGTACCGCTCGTGGCGTCCTTGACCGCTTCGATGACGGCGAGCGCCGCGGCCTCGGACTTGAAGCGGTCGGTGGCGTGACCGCCTGTGATCGCGGTGCCGGCGGACTCGAACGCGCCCTTCACCGTCCAGTAGTCCTCGGGGACGAACGCGTCACGCTCTGCCTCACGGTCGACGATGAGCTTGAGCGTCGGCGTCTGCACGCGGCCGGCAGAGAGGACCACGCCGAACTGCTTGTTCTTCTTCTGCAGCGCCAGGGTCAGGAAGCGCGTCAGCGCAGCTCCCCAGACCAGGTCGATGTCCTGCCGCGCCTCGCCGGCCTGCGCTAGGCACTCCGATATCTCGCCCGGATCGGCGAAGGCACGCTCGATCTCATCCCGGGTGATGGCGGAGAAGCGGACACGCGATACCGGGACCGTCTTGTTGACGGTGCGCACGATGTCACGGGCGTCGGCGCCGATGAGCTCACCCTCGCGATCGAAGTCGGTCGCGATGATGACATCGTCCGCCTTCTTCGAGAGACTCTTCAGCGACTGGATGATGCCCTTCTCGGCGGGCAGCTTGAGGATCGGGGCGGCGACCAGCACCGGCAGCGTCTTGAGCGCCCACTTCTTCAGGTTGACCTCGTCGTACTCCTCGGGGAAGTCGTTGGCCATGATGTGGCCTTTGAGCCCGATCGAGACCCACTCCTCGCCGTCACGCCCCTTGAAGGTGTAGATCGGCGTCGTATAGACCTTGTCAGCCTTGGGCGAACCCACCGCGAGGATCTCGGCGATGCGCTTGGCGGCGATGTTCTTCTCTGAGATGACGAGCCGCAAAGGGGCCGTCCTTTCCGTGTTCTGCGAAGGTCGGGTGTCTAACCCAGGCCGATGTCGGAGGCCCTGGCCCGCATGGCGGCCAATGATAGCCCGAGGAACTCTTCTCTCGTCAAACCAAGATCCGCACAGGTGTCCATCTGCTCGCGGTTCGCACCGCGGGCGAACGCCTTCTCTTTCCAGCGCTTGAGCAGGCTGCGGACCTCGACCGCGGCGAGGTCCTTGTCGGGGCGGACGAGAGCCGCCGCGACGATGAATCCGGTCGTCGGGTCCGAAGCGTAGAGCGCACGGTCCATGACGCTTTCGCGCGGGGCCTTGTCCGCGTGCGCCAGGATCGCGTGGATGATCTCGTCGTCCACGGCACCGGAGAGCTCCTCGGCCGTGACGAGGGCATGCCGGTCGGGGTCGTCGCCGGTCTCCGCGTAGTCCAGGTCGTGGAGCAGCCCGGCCAGCGCCCAACGCTCGACATCGTCGTCGGCGAGTCCGAAGTGACGGGCGAGCGCCTCCATGATGCACTCGACCGCAACCGAGTGGTTCACCAGGTTGCGGGACGGGATGCGCGCGACGACAAGTGCGAGTGCCTCGGTCCGGTCCACGTCTTCGCTCCCTGTGACGGCAAGGGCTGCTGCGGCAAGATGCGTTCAATACTATTGCCCGTGTCAAGCAGGAGCCACCGTCGGCGAGTGGCGAGTGGCCGTATGCTAGGGAGCGCCGCCCTCGGTATCGGCGCACCGGTGCACCCGCGTAGCCACGACGGTGCGGTCCCTCCCCGCACTCTTCGCTTCGTAGAGCGCAGTGTCAGCGGCCGCCATGACCTCGTCCGGGCCGGTGCCGTGGTCCGGGAACCCCGCGACTCCCAAAGACAGAGTGGTCGGCTCGCTCCATTCCGTCGAGTAGACGCTCGACTCCTTGACGGCGGCCCGCCACTCCTCGGCGCGGACGAACGCATCGGCGACGGATGTGTTCGGCAACACCAACAACAGTTCGTCACCCCCGTAGCGGCACGCGATGTCACCGGCGCGGATCCCGGCGCGAAGCTGGGCGCCGAGGGATCGCAGGACCTGGTCGCCGGCCGCGTGACCGTGCTCGTCGTTGATACTCTTGAACCGGTCCACATCGATCATCACGATGCTGACCGGATAGCCCTCGCGCGCGGCACGGCCGAGCTCCCGGCGAAGCGTCTCGCTCAAGTACCTCCGGTTGAAGAGTCCGGTCAGCGGATCTCTGATCGCCTGCTCGCGCAGCTCCTCCTGCAGCTCCTCGACCTGGGCGATGCGGCGGTGCAGGTCCTCGTTGATCGACTGAAGGACCGCCTCCGCCTCCACCTGGCCTGTCGCATCGCGCAGCGTGATCAGGTTGCCGCCGAACGCGCCGCCCGGGTCTTCCAGGGAGACCACGCTCACATTGATGCTGTGACCGGCAGGCGAGATCAGCATCGAGTCGGTGTCGGTGTGCAGCGCGGTGGCGAGGTGGACGGCCAGGGCCGGCCAGGCCGACAAAGCCGTGCGGATGTCGGTACCCACCCAACCTTCGCGGGCGCCGCCGATGATCCGACCGGCCGCCGGGTTCGAATCCAAGACACGATGCCCGGTGTCGAGCACGAGCAGCCCGTCCTCCATACGTTCGATCAGCGCATGGCGCGCGACAGGTGCCAGATCGAGCAGCCGGAACCGGACGAGACTAAGCGACAGCAGCACCCCACTGATCGCGAACGTCGCTGCCGGGTCCACTCCGCGGAGGACGCCCGGAGCCACGTCGTAGACGATTCCCGCCACCCACGGTATCGCCACGGCGACGAGAACGGTCACTCCCTGCATCCTGTAGGCCGGCGTAGCGTGCAGAGCGAACCCTACGAGCGTCACAGTCGCGACCGCCGCGAGGGCGTAGTTGTACAGCGTCAGGACCCAGAAGAGCCATCCGCGCGAGTAGACGAGCAGGTTCATGCCGCCCGGAGCGACACTGAAGCCTGTCCAGACAAGGTGATGCAGCCCGTTGGTGGCGGCCGCGACCACTCCGATGGCGGGTACGATGAAGACGGCGAAGAGGACCCAACCCAGCACCCTGCGTCGCCCCGTGTACTCCAACGCGTAGAGCAGGAGGAACGTGCAGACGGTCATGCTCCCCACGTAGGAGACCTGGGCCCAGAACACGTGAGCGGGTATCCCTACCGAAGAGGTCTCCAGAGCGTCGAAGAAACACCACCAGGACGCCGCGGCCGACATCAGCGACAGCGGCAGGCCGCCCGGGGCGGAGCGCCCTCGCCACGAGAGGACTGCCGCAGCGGCGGCCACTGCGGCGGCTGCGAAGTAGATCACGGCATACGTGCCCGGCTGGAACGCCACTCGACCCTCCCCTCGTCAGCTCTATCCTTTGCCAGCGGTCCGTGCCGGGATGTGCCTACAGCGCCGCGGAGCCCTCGATACGGGTAGCCAGCCACTCGGCCCAGGCATCGACACCCTCGCCGGTCTTGGCGCTCATCCGAAAGATCGGCGCGTCGCCGTTGAGGCGCCGCACCGAATCGACGAACTCGGCCTCATCGAAGTCGAAGAAGCCCGCGGCGTCGACCTTGTTGAGCAGCACGGCGTCGGCGGCCGCGAAGATGCCCGGGTACTTGAGCGGCTTGTCGTGACCTTCCGGGACGGACAGGATCACGACCCGCGCACCCTGGCCCAGGTCGAACTCGGTCGGGCACACGAGGTTCCCGACGTTCTCGATGATGAGGAGGTCGAGGTCGTCCAGCGGCAGCGCATCGAGGGCGCGCGAGATCATGTCCGACTCGAGATGGCACGCCCCGCCGGTGTTGATCTGCACGGCCGGGATCCCGTGGGCCTTCACTTTCTCCGCGTCGACCTTGCTCGCGATGTCGCCCTCGATCACGGCGATGCGATAGCGGTCGCGCAGCGCGGTGATGGTGGCGAGGATCGTGGTGGTCTTGCCCGCGCCGGGAGATGCGAGGACATCGAGGGCGAATACCTTGGAGGTCGCGAACCGGCTGCGGTTGGCCTCAGCCAGCGCCTCGTTGCGGGCCAGGATCGGGCGGGACAGGTCGATCTCCATGAGTGCTGCTCCCTTAGGCTTCGACGTCGCCGTCCGGCACGTCGACGTCGATGTGATCGATCATCAGTTCGTCCCCCACCATGACCTGCGTCGCGAAGGACTCGCACGCCGTGCAGCGGCGGTCGAACCTGCCGTGGTCGAACTCCGCGCCGCACTGCAGGCAGACCGAGCGCCCGCCCGTCTCGCGGATGTTGAGGACCGCGCCCGCGGCGAGGGTACCGGGGGTGAGCGCCTCCCACGCGAACTGCAGCGCGTCCGGAACGATCTCCGTGAGCTCGCCGATCGTGATGCTGACGCTGTTGACGCGGGTGGCACCCGCCGCGGTACCCGCGTCGATGACAGCGCGCAGCACCTCCGTGGTAACGCCCATCTCGTGCACTAGGAGGCCGCCTCGTCGTCATCGTCATC
>Ga0209430_1000676_pt1 | contig 31829 bp, 39 predicted proteins | sample BarGraIncub1133A_FD_184504 | JGI IMG/M metagenome (GOLD analysis project Ga0209430, IMG submission 184504) | Arctic peat soil microbial communities from Barrow, Alaska - Barrow Graham LP Incubations 11-33A (SPAdes) (version 2) | ecosystem: Environmental > Terrestrial > Soil > Wetlands > Peat... | reverse complement strand
TAGAGCCGAATAAAGTAGAAAGTGCAACCATAAAGCAGACATTGAACGAAGAATGTCAAATTTTAAGACAACAAACCTAAAAAATGACTATTTTTCAAAACCTAATTTTTTTATTGCGGATTTAAGGTATAATGGAATCATTTCAAAATTACTTTTATGCAGTTTTCGTAAATCAGCTAAATAAATCAGAATGTGTTCCTGTTCGAACTAATATGATGGTTTCTTCTGTATCGTTTTGCAACCAAATTATCAGCAAATCATTTAGAACATGAGATTCCCAATGCCTTGAATACTTTCCGGTCAATTTATGTGGTTTATATTTTTGGTCAATTCCCTGATGTCCTGTTTTTTGAAGTTTCTTAATGAAGCTCCGCAAGATTTCAAAGTTCGGTGTTGAACGTTTCTTGAGTGTTTTTAATCTTTTTTGAAACTACCAGAATAACCAATTTTATACATGTCAAATTGAATTGAAGAGTTCATCAACGCTGTCAACCATCGTAACCAGTCCAGCTTCCGCTTCTTTCATGGCTTTTAACGTTTCGGAATTAGGTTCATTCTCATTCTCAATAAGTATATCCTTATCTGATTTTGCTAACTCCTTTAACAAGGCCAGAAGATGTTTCCCTTTGCCTGTTTTTTCGTTTATGGTAAGTTTTATTGTTGTCATGTTTTTTTTTACTTCAAATTTATTTAATAATATGCGTATTATCAAATTCGGAAACATACTAACACTGATGACACCTTAAGAACACTGATCCCGAGGCCTCGGGACTGATTAAACGGATATTCACAGAATTATTTTTAGAACACAGATGACACTGATCCAACGGATATTCACGGATAGAATAAAATTAATTATTTATCCGTGTTCATCTGTCCCATCCGTGTTATCTGTGTTCTAAGGTTTATTCCGACTCAAAAACAACCTCATCCTTTTCGGTATCAATAAACTCATAATGCCCTTCGACAAGCTCAGGGAACACCTTCGACAGGCTCAGGAACCAAAGCCCATACGAAAGTGTAAACGGTGCTTTGAAACCTGAATTATACGCTTTCAAGGAGTCGAATTGGTTGGTTGCACGCGGTAGATATGTTTTAATCCTCCGGAACGTTAACAAGAGATTGAGTTTTGATAGGCAAATTCCGGCGAAATATCATAATCCCAGAATAATACTTGTCCATCATACTCTGTCTTAACTATATTTTCCCAGTATATTTCACCAAATTCACCTATCCTAACATTTGCAAATATCTCCTCATTCAACAAACTTTCAACTCCTGTTAAATGTTTGTGATGCTCGATTATTGGTAATACATTTAACTTTCTTATTGCACCACTATTAAATCTGCAATTTAACTGATAGTGAGGTATTACAGTAATATTCGTTATTCGTATCATTATTGCAGAGGGTTTATTTTGTGAAAATTTTTACTTAGCCACATTTCCATTAGTTCATCCTTATGAATTTCAGCCCAGGCCTGAACCAATTTTAATTTACTCACAGGTATGTCTCCGTTCAATAAAGCGCCATTTTCAACAAGTATATTGGCTTCAAATTCACCATATTTAACTTTAAAATGTGCTGGATTATGATCGTTAAAAAACATAAAAACTACTATACCATAAAACCTACAAATCTCGGGCATCTTTTAACGAATTAGAGTTATTTAAATAGCAAATATATCAACATTTTTTGATTTCTAAATAAGATTAAATGGTTGTTATTCAGCTTGCCTTCAAGTTATCGTAGCACGATTATCATCTGAGTCCACTACTGGAAATGTTTCATAATATACCCGGATCGGATATTGGCTTTTGCATTCAAAACCCATCCTTCGAAGTTCAATCAGCAGGGCATTTTGATAGACCTTTTCAAGAAACCCATAGCCAAGCTTATTGTAAACCTTAAAAAAAGATTGAATGATCTTTTCTGTTTTGTCCTGATGAAGATATTCCATAGCTGTCAATTATTTGAACACTGATGACACTGATATTACTGACGAACACGGATTTTTGAATTATTTATTATCCGCGAGGATCTGTTAAATCAGTGTCATCAGTGTTCTCTTTTTCATCTGTGTTTCATCGCTTATTCCGATTCAAAAACGACCTCATCCTTTTCTGTATCAATAAACTCATAATGTAAAGTCCGGTGAAGTCCTTCTGCTAAAGTGAACGGAGCTATAAACCCGGAACTATGTGCTTTTGTTGCATCAAATTGGGTTGTTGCACAGAACTTTTTAACGCGAACACCACTTGGAAAATTTTTTCCCGGTTAGCTTTGCCAGCAAATCAAAACTTAAACCACCCATGTAACCCAACCAATAAGGTAAACGAACTGCTGGTAATTTTTTATTTAAGCTTATCTCAACTTACTGAACCAGTTCGTTCATGTTCATATCTGGCTTATCTATGTAATTAAACAAACGGTATCCAGATTTTTGGGTTTCGATCCAGTATTTATAAAATCCCGTGTGTTTTTAGTATTTCGGCCAGATCAGCGTGTTTTTTCGAGTACTCACGAAGTGTCGTTATCAGGTTTCGACTATTTTCTTCGGCTTTCGAAGCTTGTAGTAATGCAGGTTGCATAGCGGTACGGCGATCCCAAATCATATAGCCGAGCATGAAAAGGAACAAACTAATTAAGATGCCAAAACCCCAGTAAAAAAGTGTTTTTATGTCGTCTATTTGCTTTTGTTGATACATGAACTGTTTATCGATACTTTCAAATCTACCTTCCATCTTGTCATCGAGTGCAATTATTTTGGCTTCAAGTGTACTTAATTTGGCTTCGGTAAGGATAGCGCGGTCACGGTCGGCCAGGGTATAAGGCACTACAACCTGTTGCTCTTGTGCAAATGCAGGGAGACATTGCAAGGAGAGAATTAGTAAACTAACAAATACAAGTGGTTTCATATTTTATGAATTTAGTACGAAAATACAAAAAAATTTGAACACAGATGACACAGATCAAACACCTGCTTGACGCAGGCGGGGATATTCACTGATTTTTTTTATCTGTGTTCATCCCTGCCACGCCGGCAGCTACCGTGTACCCACATCTTTTTTTAATTGTCCCCAATTTTCGGGACCATAGAAAAAAGATTAAAACGCAGATTTACACGGGTTTAGCAGATGAAAAACGGATTTATATTCCAATAAATTGGAATGGATTCGAAAAAGAACAAATTGGATAATGGAAGATTGATTATTTCATAAGCGTTTCTTAGAAAATCATCCCGACTTGTCGGGATTTTAATCAGTTTTAATCCGCCTGATCATATTTAATCCGCGTTCCATTGTTTTTTGTTTTGTATAAAAGAGAATTTAAGTATTTCCCCATTATTTGTGGGTACACGGTAGCACGCCGGCAGGCGGGTGTACCATCTGTACCAGCTGTGTTCTAATCGTTATCAGCGTTTATCTTTTCCTGAAAAACAATTGGGGAATCTTTGAAACATTCTTTGGAAATGCGAATTGCACGAATTAATACGAATTATACGAATCAGTGGGGGTGCGACTCAACGTCGCGCTCCCACTTGTTAAGAAGCGTCCATCGTTATTCCGATTCAAAAACAACCCCATCTTTTTCTACATCAATAAACTCGTAATGCAAAGTTCGATGTAGGCCTTCTGATAATGTAAATGGAGCTTTAAAGCCGGAACTGTGTGCAGTCCCGAGAGCTCGGGACATCGAATTGGGTGGTTGCACAGAACTTCTTTACTCGTATAGAACTTACCGAAAACTTCTTTCCGGTTATTTTAGCTAGTAAATCAAAACTTAAACCGCCCAAATGCAATCCAACAAAAAAGGTAACCGAACTTCCGGTAATTTTTTATAGTGATACTATTCGGAAATCATATATAGTGGAATCGCATCGAAATTACTTTTATCCGGGTTTCGGAAACAGTATAGACTAACCGATGTTCATCAGTGATTCGACGGCTCCAATAACCGCTAAGTTCATACTTTAATGGTTCAGGCTTTCCTATTCCGGAATAGGGTGTTGTACAAATGCTTTCAATGAGTTTTGTTATTCTGGTCTGAACGCTTTTGTTGCCCGATTTCTTCCAAAATTCAATATCATCCAGTGCTTTATCGAGGAAATCTACTTCCACAAGTCGGATGTTTTTATTGTTTTACCTTTTTTGCCTTCCTGAACTTGTTTAATACCGTGCATTAATGCTTCTTTATTTGCTTTTGATGAAAGCAGATATTCAGTTTCATTAAGAAACTTAATCGAATTGTCATTTTCAATTTTGGCTAATGCTTTAAGCATTTCCAAAACATTTTTTCCAATTTTCGTTTTCTCGTTAATCTGAATCGTTGTCATATTTTTGCTTTTTACAAAGGTATTATTTTTCGCAAATGAGTTAATCAATCATTTCTGAGTGTTTTACCTTTTCCTGAAAAACAATTGGGGAATCTTTGAAACATGTTTTGCAAACAAAATCCATACAGGGCAGAGCATTGATGCTTTAGTCAGGGCTTCACTCGAAGTGAAACTCTGACTAATTCAGATTATTTCAATATCTCTGGTCTTTTAGGTAAATCCTTAAATACCTTATAAACCAAATCGCTTTCGGGAGCAATAATTACCCATGCAGTAAGGAAAAGAAGCATGAAGTCGGTATAAAACGAAAGATTGTTTTGATACCAGATTTCCAACTCTCCCTTATAGGGTGCTATATGGTTTTTATAAAATTCGTGTTTGTCGCCTTCAGCATTGGAAATCCATTTTTCTTCGTCACGAAATATAATGGAACCAATTCCAGTGATACCCGGGTTTGAATTGTAAATTACTGCCTGCACATGTTCAGGAAATTTGAAAAAATCAACTTCCATCTGAGGTCTTGGTCCTACGAATGACATGTTGCCGATTAAAACATTGATGATTTGTGGGAGTTCATTGATTTTTGTTTTGCGTAAAAATTTACCAATTGGCAATACCCTTGGATCATTGCGAACCGTCAAACTGCCTGTTCCCATTTTAGATGAATTTTTCATCATGGTGGCAAACTTCCAGATTTTAAAGCGCGAATTTTTAAACCCAACCCTTTTTTGCAGATAGAAAACTTCATGTTCGCCTGTTAATAAAAGAATAATACAGATGGGGATTAAAAATGGTGAAAGAATAATTAGTGCAATTAGTGCCAGAATGAAGTCGAATATGCGTTTGAAAAAATGTTTGTACATAGTGATTAATTTGAAAATTTGAAGATGAGAAAATTTGATCGTTGAATTTGACTTGGGTTAAGTGATTTTTAATCGCTATATAATGAAAACGGCGATTAAAAAATCGCCGCACCCTTCTACATCTTCGAATCCAATCCCTTTCCCGTCTCGATGTGTTCGAAGTTGGGCAAATAGACTTTAAGAATATCTACAATTGCGGCTTTGGTGACTTCTTTTGATTCAAACAGTTGGTGCAACTGATCAAAGATCGTATCAAACTCCTGAATGCTGCGCTTTTTGGAGTTTTTTACTACACCCAGATTGATGAATGATTCATTGTCGAGTATTTCTTTTTCAGTGAAAAACTCCTCATAAGCTTTTTCTCCTGATGTATCGGAACCGAAGAAGTAAATAGGCCAGGTTGAGATTGCTTTGTCCTCCTTCGTCGGACTCGCAATGACGCTTCGATGATCGTCATTGCGAACGCAGTGAAGCAATCTGTCCGTATCGGAGGATTGCTTCGTTCCTTCGTCACTCGCAATGACGCTTCGATGATCGTCATTGCGAACGGAGTGAAGCAATCTATCATTCAAGGTGAGATTGCTTCGTCGTGCCTCCTCGCAATGACGCTTTGATGATGGCACTCGCAATGACGTTGCTTTTTGCTTGGCTTCGTCTTCCGTTTGGCAAATGTCAGGTTCCAATCCCAATTCATGCAACAAATCGATGGCAATCTGATCAAATGGGATCATATCCCGATCTTCATCGAGTTTTGGGAAGAAAATGTCTCCGGATTCGCCCATAATGGAGGCCATTAAACACAATTCGCCGGATTCCTGTGGTGAAACGAAGAAACGGCGAATACCAAGCGGACATGACCAGGGTTGTTGTTTATTTAACCGTTCCAGAAAACCCAAAGGCAAACTTCCATTTGAAAAGGCAACATTGGCAAATCGTGCGGTTTTAATAGGCAAGCGATCAGAATATGCCATGATCATTTCTTCCATTAGTTTTTTACTGGCTCCCATAATGTTAACAGGATTGGCAGCCTTATCTGTTGAAACACAGAAAAAATGTTCGGGTGGAAACTTTAGTAAGATATCAAGCAATTTACGGGCACGAAGCACATTGTTTTCAATCATGGCTTCGATGGAGAAAATGTCTTTTTCGCTGCGAACATGTTTATGAGCTGCGAAATTGGCTACAATCTCAAATGGCCCATGTTGCTGAAATATTTTTTCAAATACACGATCTCCAAAGTTTACCGGATAGGTAATAAATTCATTCGGGATGTTGTATTCAGTGGAACTCCGTAAATCACGTACCAGTTCGGTTAGGCCGTTTTCGTTTATATCTACAACTACCAACTTTTTAATGTTGAATTTTAGGATGGCTTTGATGTATGAAGATCCGATGGTACCGGCACCGCCAATAACCAGAACCCGTTTCCCGTTGATACGGTTGTCAAGTTCTGTTTTATATTTTATAAAATCATCAGCCAACAGACTTTGAGGGCGTTTGGTGACAAAGGTTGAGATGAAGTTGTCGAGGTTAAAATTAGTTTGCATATTGATTTAGTTAATTTGTTTTTTTGGACAGATTGCTTCATCCTCCTGCGTCGGATTCGCAATGACGATCAGAACAGCGTCATTGCGACCACGAGGCGCGAAGTGGGAAGCAATCTGTTGTTAAACTTCGCGGTGCGGACACAAAGTTTAGATTAAAGTTGAAAGGTGAATAGCAATCCCTCTTGTGTGGCTCAATTAAAAAAGCATACTATTTAGTAACAGAGGAAGTTTTCTTTTTTCGCGTTAATCGAGGCTTTTCCATCAGTGAAATTAAAGTACGATGCAAAGGAGTTAGAATTGTAATGCCAATAATTTCTTTTGTGTCAGGTTCTATCCTGATAATTGTTCCTTCGCCAATATCAACTCCTTCAGCATTTTTAGGATTTCCAAAAGAGATATACAGAACATCAGCATCAGCATCATAATCCCAATTTGCTTTGTTCTTCTTCTTAGATATATTCAAGGTTTCCATACAATTTTGGCGAAACATGATCTGATCAGCTCTTGTTTGAAAATTCATCAACATCAATCCCAGCTTGTTTAAGAATAGCCCTTAATGTACCTTCAGGCATGTCACCCGGATGATTTGGAATTGTAGTAAATCTTTTTGTAATCTGATTATACCAGATCTCATGGCTTCCTGAAGCTTGACGGTAAAAAGTAAAGCCAAATTGCTTCAGTATTTTTATTATCTGCCTGTATTTATAACCCGATAATCTTCCCATAATCAAAAACCAATAACTAAAGGATAATCGAAATTATCTGATGTTGGTAATAAAAACATCTCATTCTCAAATGTCTGAGCTTCGATGAGTTTTTTTGCCACATCCCTGGCTATTTCAATTGTTTCTGAAATGGTACGACCTTGGGCTATTAGTCCCTGTATAGATTCGCTGGTGGCAAGATATACTCCTTCAGGAAGTTTTTCAATATGCAATTTAATAATCCTTTCCATATTCTTTTTGTTTCAAAATTAAACAAAAATTTGATTTTTTCTGCTCCTGACATTCAACCCACATCATGCTTTCTTGTAGGTTCTCCATCGCCCTGTGGGTGCCGAGCGGTGTTGCCCCAAGAGTTTATTGAAGGGATTGATGCATCATTTCCTATACCCGGCAATAATAGCGCTGCTCGGAATATTCACTACCCTATCAGCAAACCAAATAGAGTTTTGTAAACCATCAGTCTGGCAATCTGTAAACATGGGTAAGCGATTCATTAATTCCCATATCGGACGCATCATTACTCCATTTTGGTTTGAATATTGCAGTAATTCATCGCGTTGAGCCCTGTCATTGGTAATGATCGCGTTTAACCAATAATTCGATTTACAATCCGCTGGTTCTTCAAAGAATTCAAATTCGGTATTGCTGAAAAATTCCTTGTATTGTTCGGCTAGGGTACGTTTTAACCGAAGTAAATAATCAAGACTTTCCATTTGAGCACAGCCCAATGCTGCATTGACATTGGTCAGCCGGTAGTTATAACCTATATGGTCATGAACAAACTCATAAGGGTGTGGCACTTTGGCCTGGGTGGTTAGGTGTTTGGCCTTTTTTGCCAGTTGTTCATCATCAGTTAAAATCATTCCACCACCTCCGGTTGTAATAAGTTTGTTCCCATTGAAACTTAAAACACCAAGCTTGCCAAACGTTCCGGTATGTTTTCCCTTGTAATAACTACCGATACTTTCAGCAGCATCTTCAATCAATGGAATATTGTAACGCTCGCAAACAGACTTTAATTCATCAAGTTTAACAGGATGTCCGAAGGTATGCATTGGAACACAGGCGGAGATACGACGACCTGTTAATTTATTAAAAGCCCCCTTTAATTCCCCCGAAGGGGGAAAACTCAAGCCTCCTTCGATTCCCCCAAAGGGGGAAAGTGAAGATGCTCTATTGAAGGATTCTTCAGAAAATGAAATTTCTCTCATTTCCACATTGTCTTGTAGCCATACTTCCAAGGCCGTTGGAGAAAGACCCATGGTTTCTTTATCTACATCAATAAAGACGGGCTTGGCTCCGGTATAGGATATGGCATTGGCTGTTGCAATAAAAGTAAGAGCTTGTGTAATTACTTCATCATCACGCTGTACTCCTGCTAACAGTAATGCAATATGCAAGGCGGCTGTGCCATTCATAGCTGCAATAGCATATTTTGCTCCTGTATATTTGGCGCACATTTGCTCAAATCTGCCAACGAATTCCCCAACACTGGAAACAAAATTGGAATCGATACACTCCGCCATATATTTCTTTTCATTGCCAATAAACCGTGGATCATGAAGCGGGATAAATTCGGAGGGTTCCTGAAAAGTGGAACGGATAAAATCTATAATAGGTTTTACCTTGTGCATATCTGTGTTTGGTTTTAATAATATTCAAGAATATTAATCACTTTATTAATGCTACTGAAGCCTTATAATAGTGATTATCTAAATAAGTCGGAGTGAGTTCCTGTTCTCACTAAAATGATGGTCTTTTCAAAATCGTTTTGGATCCAAATTATTAACAAGTCGTTCAGAACATGGGGTTAAATTGAATTGAAGAGTTCATCAACGCTGGCAACCATCGTAACAAGACCTGACTCTGCTTCTTCCATCGCTTTTAATGTTTCGCGATTAGGAAAATTCAAATTTTCTATAAGTATATCCTTATCTGATTTTGCTAACTCCTTTAACAATGCTAAAAGATGTTTCCCTTTGCCTGTTTTTTCGTTTATGGTAAGCTTTATTGTTGTCATGATTTTTTTTCAAATTTATTGATTTTTTGCGGGGAATCAAACTCGCTTTAAATATAGAACTTTAATGCAAGGCTGAGGTGCCATTCATAGCTGCAACCGCGTATTTGGCACCTGTGTATTCAGCACACATTTGCTCAAAGCGACCCACAAATTCTCCAACACTTGAAACGAAGTTGGAGTCGATACACTCAGCCATGTATTTCTTTTCATTCCCAATAAAACGGGGGTCATGAAGTGGAATAAATTCGGTGGGTTCCTGAAAGGTGGAACGGATAAAATCTATAAGGAGTTTATACTCAGAAATCATATTTTTAATTGTGAAGTTAATGCGTTACACTTTAGAAAAAGTTGTCGAATTTGTTTTTTTATTTATTGATATCAGATAACCTTCATCTATGTATTTTAAGATAGGCAAATCACTTTTACTATCGCCAATCCCAATTGTTTTATTGTATTTTTTGTTGTTTAGAAAACTCAAAAAGACAGTAATTTTTTCTTTTCCATAGGGTATTTGTCCAGAAATCTGACCAGTATATTTCCCGTTCTTAGTTGCTAGATTCACTGCTAAGCAGGTTTCAATCTTAATGAGTTTGGCGATACTTTCAGCGATGAAAGAATAATTTGCAGATAGTATAATTTTGGTTGAATCTTTTTGCTCGTCAATGAATGTTAGAATATCCTTATTTATATGAAAATATGATGAATATGAAAATTTTATAGCACATTCATTTAAATAGTTTATGCGTTGAAAGCTGAAGATCAATTTAGAATACCAAATTTTAAATTTAACATTGCTAATGAGCTTTATTTTAAGAAAAAGAAGAAGCGGAAAAATTAGAAAAAAACGAATTTTTTTTTCTTTGAGAATCATATAGTAGGAAAATCCAAGCAGGTTATCTGATTTTGTAATTGTACCATCCAAGTCGATAACTAGTAAATTCATTTTTTAGATTTCATCAATATTTAATGATGCATTTTTTGTCGGATTAAGTTCAAATGAATGAAGGAACTTCTCCAAATAATAACCCATTTCTCCAAGGAGAATGAACGGATCGGAAAGGCTAAAGTCATCAAAGTGATCCGCGTTTAGGGAAAGATGATTGAAACATAACTTTCGATCATGTATAAGACTGTCAACAAAACCTAAAGCTCCGCCCAACAGCCATTTTACTTTTATACCTGCTTTATAGTCAAAATTTGGTAGAACATCGCCATCTCTCAAAATCTGGTAGTATAGATAAGGGAAATCCATACCGGAATAATAAGGAAGTGCAAGTGAACCCCAGAATCTTGGATTTATTTCAATAAACCAACCTTTCTTCTTTTTCTCATCATATTTATATTCAACCATAGCAACTCCATTCCATGATAGATGGTCTAATATTGTCTTTGACCACTCTTCCAACATTTCATTGTGTATACCTATTCTAACGGTACTGGTGCCACCAGTTGATAATTTTTCCTCTAATCGTTTATGAGTAAATGAGGCTCTGATTTCACCCTTATTATATAACATTGAAACTCCATATCCATCACCTGTAACATATTCTTGAAGTATAAAACCTCCAATGTTTTTGTAATGATTATCAAATTGTTCTGCTTTCGAGATATAGAAAACACCTTTTGAACTATTTGAATTCTCATATTTTAACACTATTGGATTTTCATGAGCATTAAAGAAGGCTATACAATCAGTTTCGTTTAAAGGAGATGTTGTAAGTGGAATCGAAATACCTAACTGGTTCGCTAATTCAGAAGAAAGGTTCTTTTTGTGGGCAATTTTCAATGATTCAAAATCTGGAACTAAAGTTCTGGTGTTATTTAATTGCTTTTGGTATTTAGAAATAATGAATATCTCTTCATGGGTTGGAATGAGATAAGGGATAGCATTTGTATTCAGATATTTAATTAGTTGTTTGAGAAATAATTCTTTTGACTCATAAAAACTAGGATACCGAAAACAACTGTTTCTTAATAAAGAAAACTTATTCATGTTAATTAAGGAAGCATCTCCTGTATAAACCTTTACTCCTCTACTTGAAAGGCTTTGGTTTATAACATATGCCATCCTGTTCCATGAATAAGTTACTGCTACTTTTTCCGTCTTTCCCATGTTAATTAGTACATTCGGTTATGAAATGAGTATATACTACTGAATATGAATTTGATACGGTATAATGATCTGATAAAAATTTAAAACCATTCAATCCCATTTTGTTACGGATCTCCTCGTTTTTTAATAATTGCTCGACATACTGATTGAAAGTTAATAGATCTCCGCTTTCTGCCCAAAAGCCAAATTTATTTTCTTCCATAATTTTTCCCAGGTCGGTGTTTGGATCAGTAGCGGCAATGACTGGCATTTTATATTCCATGTATGAGAGCAATCGGGATGGGAAATTTGGTATGGTAAACCTTCTATCTAAAAAGATTAGGCCCACATCACACGATTGAATCAACTGGTCGTATTCATTTTTAGGAAGACCAGATAAAAGTATTGAATTTTCAGGATGGTTTATATTAAACCAGGTCTTGACTTTTAAAAATTCAGTGCCTCCACCAACAATCACAAAGAAGATATCTTGTCGTTCTTTATTACTATTTAAAACATCCAATAAAAAGTTAATACCCTGAGGTTTCCCTAAATTTCCACCATATATAAATGCTGTTGCATTAAGCGGTATTCCAAATCGTTCCCGGATCGATATTTTTTCGTCTTCAGAGATAAAAAGGGAATCCGGTTCAATACTGTTTGGATTTACTTCTACAATTTTTGGATTGATTTCGGGATTGTGCCGGATGACATAATCAACATTCGCCGGAGACATACATCCAATAAAATCTGAAATATGATAAAGCTGTTTTTCTTTGTGCCTGAAATACCGATGGATTAAACTTCCTTTTTTGATCATCGCCAAATCAACCGCGTTCTGAGGAAAAATGTCTTTCAGCAACAGATACGATATGGCATTGTCGCGATGCTTGATATAACTGATGACTTTGGTAAAGGTTATTGGTGGCGTGGAATAGAGAACCAAATCAAAACGAACTCCTGAAATATATTTCTTCATTCCAACTAAGAACTGGTGTTCAATTAAAAGAGTTGAAATTCCTTTTTCAATGAGATTTGTTTTTTGAATATTAAGTATTTTAATTTTCAGCAGGACAATACCATCCAATTTGATTATGGTTGTTTTTTGTTTTAAACGTCTTTCGGATGGGGTAACAATATATACATCATGTCCTTCATCACGAAATTTGCGCATTAAATCGGTATAAATATTCCTTTCATTAATATTGTCGATATTTGCTAAAGTAAGAAAGAGTACTTTCATCTAATTTTCATTTTTGCTCCAAACAACACGATTCACATAATCTGTATAACTCAAAACAATGCGCACTACCTTATCAGAAACATTGGGCATGGAATAATCTTCCACAGGACGAAGGATTCGTTGGACTCCCTGTTTTTGTTTCTCTAAGATTACCAATCCTTGAAGTATCCTTTCCTGATTTAAACCCACCATCATTACGGATGCTTCTTCCATCGCTTCCGGTCGTTCATGGGCATCACGAATGTTTAAAGCTGGGAAATTCATAATTGATGATTCTTCAGATATTGTTCCGCTATCAGACAAAACCACTTTTGCATTCTTTTGTAAGTTGTTGTAATCATGAAATCCCAGTGGTTTCATCAATTGAATGAGCGGATGGAATTGAATCCCTTTTTCGTTGATCTTATTTCTGGTACGTGGATGGGTGGAAAAAATAATGGGCAATTGGTGTTTTTCTGCAATCAGGTTTAAGGTAGATACCAACTTATCAAAGTTATCCGAGTTTATATTTTCTTCGCGGTGGGCTGACACCACAAAATACTTTTCCTTTTCAAGTGATAGCTTGCTTAATACATCAGAAGCATCAATTTGCGTCATGTTAGCATTCAATACCTCAAACATCGGGCTACCGGTTTTAATGATGCGGTCTGCCGGTAAACCTTCTCTCAAAAGGTATTCCCGTGCAATGTCGCTGTAAGTTAAATTAATGTCTGAGATATGATCAACTATCTTACGATTGGTTTCTTCCGGCACACGTTGATCGAAACAACGATTTCCTGCTTCCATATGAAAAATTGGGATGTGTCTTTTCTTGGCAGGGATTGCACACAGACAACTGTTAGTATCTCCTAACACCAAAAAAGCATCTGGTTGCTCTTTTTCTAGTACCGGATCTATATTGATGATGATCTGACCAATCGTTGTAGTGGCATTTCCTCCGGCAGCATTCAGAAAGTGATCAGGTTTCCGTAACCCGAGGTCTTTGAAGAATACTTCATTTAATTCGTAATCGTAGTTTTGACCGGTATGCACCAGAATGTGTTCAATACTGGCTGTTTCATCGAGCCTTTTAATGACTTCAGACAAACGTATAATCTCAGGGCGTGTGCCCACGACAGTTAATACTTTTAATCTCTTCATAATAAATACGAATTACACGAATTTTAACGAATTACACGAATTAAAAAATCAGTGGTCATCCCTGCCCTGGTCAGGCGGGCGTTATATCAGTGTTATCTGTGTTCTAATTGTTTATACTTTTTCAAAGAAGGTATCCGGGTCATTAACATCAAAATGCTCGTTGATCCAGAAAATGGTGTAGAGTTCTTCCTCACCTATGTTTGTGATGTTATGGGTGTACCAAACAGGCATATCAACAAACGATGGTTCTTTTCCATCCAGTTCAAAGGAAAGTACTTTGTCTGTTCCGATACGTCGGAGTTCAATCCTGGCTTTGCCTTTCATGACTGCAAAACGTTCTGCTTTTCGTGTATGAAAATGATCTCCCCTCGTTATTCCCGGAAAAGTGGTAGAAAATGAAACCTGACCTCCGCTGTTTAGTTTGACTGTCTCAACAAATGAGCCTCTTTGATCTGTATTCAATTTAAGCTTAAAAGGGAAAAAGCTTCCGTGATCGATATAAGTCAAAAAAGTGGTAAAGAGATCTCTTCTAAGCTGAGAATCTAATGAAGGTATTTCCCCCTTTTCAAAGTAATCTGTCTTGAACGATTCCAAAATCTTCAGTAAGGTTGAAACTTTCAGTTCTATTGTATGCTGAACGGTGATTTCTTCGATTACACAATCGTCAGGGTGCTTGCTTTGAATGAGTTCTATCCTTTCTATGAAATGCTTTACCAATTGAGCTACATAAATGAGTTTTATTTCTCCATCCACGTCAATCTTTGGTTGCTCGTTGTGTGTTAATTGATGACAAAAGGTAGCTACTACCGAATTGTAATACGGATTTCCAAAAGGACCAAATACATTTGGTATAATGAACCCGGTAAATTGAGCAGAATTCTGATCTGCCCATTGTTCAAACAGTTTACGTCCTTCTTTCTTCGATTTTCCATACAGGTTGTTACGTTCTTCCTGGGTGGACGATGAAAACAGAATGTGGGGTGTGGATTTGGTTGCTTCGCAAGCTTCAATGAGTTGATTAACGAGTCCAATATTAGTTTGATAAAGCACTTCCGGATCATTGTGGCGGTTCATCGCTGCCAGATGAACGATAGCATCGCAATTTTGTACAAACTTTTTTAATTTGCTGTCATCCTGAAAGAAAGCATCTTCGAATAGGATTCGTTCAAATTTGTCTGGATATAATCCAAGAGTATTGTAAAGATGTGTGCCCACAAAACCGGGCTGCCCGGTTATTCCTATTTTTATCATAAATTACGAATTACACGAATTAATACGAATTACACGAATTTTAAAAATCAGTTTTAATCTGTAGCATCAGTGTTATCTGTGTTCTAATTGTTATTTGTGTTCAAATATTTCGTCCCAGTTTAACCACCAATCAGAAGGAAAGCGTATTTTTTCCTTGATTGATTCTTCAAGGTCCATGTCGGAGAAGATCATAAGTTCTGAGTCAGGTTCCAGTGCTTTTAACCCATTGGCATATCCTTTTGGAATGGACAGAATTTCACTGTTTTCCGCAGAAAGAATATGATATTCCGGGATTAAATCTTTTGTTGGGTTTTCAAAATCATCAATTTTCACCCAAGCAACGATGAAGCTACCTGAAATGGGGTAGAAATACTTCTTCTCGAACTGGTGACCTTGCCAGGCACGAATAACAGAGGTGTCGGGATGTTTAATGAAATAGAATCGTTTGACATCTTCAAAACGAAAATCATTGACGAAACGCATCGAACCGCGTTGGTCTGAGAAGTGGTTGCCTTTGATAATAGTTGGTTTTTCAGACATAAGTGAATTACACGAATTTAAACGAATTACACGGAATTAGAAATCTGCGTTCATCTGTTAAATCTGCGTCATCAGTGTTCTATTACTTAGTCTGGGTATTGTTTGATGTCTTCTCCTAATATGTCCATACGAATCATTGGTAATTTCATTAACAATTCTTTTGTACCTTCAACGTCCAACCGGCGGGTATTGTGTGAATGGTAATCTTCAATGACAGAAATTTTTTCCTCACCTTCAGTGAAATAGCTGGCATAGTTGAGGTCGCGGTTATCAGCAGGTACCCGGTAATAATTGCCCATGTCGGAAGCTTTGGCCATTTCTTCACGATTCACCAATGTTTCATACAATTTTTCACCATGCCGGGTACCAATAACCCGTACTTTACTATTGGATTTATACAATTCAATCAATGCTTGAGCCAAATGAGCAATGGTTGAGGCAGGTGATTTTTGTATAAACATATCCCCGTTTTTACCGTGCTGAAAAGCATATAGAACCAGATCAACCGCGTCTTCCAAGGTCATCATAAAGCGGGTCATATTGGGATCGGTGATGGTTAAGTCTTTGCCAGCCTTGATTTGCTCTACGAATAAAGGAATTACTGAACCGCGTGAGGCCATTACATTGCCATATCGTGTACCACAGAATACAGTATCCGAATCGTCGTCCATTGAACGGGCTTTGGCTTGCATTACCTTTTCCATCATAGCCTTGGAAATACCCATTGCATTGATGGGATAAACTGCTTTGTCGGTACTCAATACGATCATTCGTTTTACATGATGTTCAAAAGCAGAATCCAATACATTTTGTGTTCCCAATACATTGGTGTTAACCGCTTCAATCGGGAAGAACTCACATGAAGGAACCTGTTTCAAAGCTGCTGCATGGAAGATAAAATCAACACCACGCATCGCGTAATCCACACTGCGCTTGTCACGAACATTCCCAATGTAAAACTTTACTTTTGGGTTATTCAACCGATGCCGCATATCGTCCTGCTTTTTCTCGTCACGTGAAAAGATGCGGATCTCTTTGATATCGGTATCTAAAAAGCGATTGAGTACTGCATTGCCAAATGAGCCTGTGCCGCCGGTAATAAGGAGGGTTTTGTTTTTGAACATGCGTTCTGTTTTTTATTTTAATAATCTTAAGTTGTCCTGAATTTGTCTGCTATGTTCACGCTTTACTTCAGCATTTTGGGCATACATTACCCAACGCGATACCACGCTTGTTATTTGTTCAATAATAATCATTGGATTTTTTATATCCATCTTTTGTCCTGTCGATAGCAAGTCCCCGAGCGTGAAGTTATCGCGTTTACCATTCAGTGAGAGTTGGTGTTGATTGGTCCATTTGCCCGAAGGTGCGTAGGCATAACACAAATCGTAAGCAGGGGCCAATGACCATTTACCACTCTTATCCATAATAAAAGCGTGATTTTACTTAGAAAAAGATCCATTATTGAAACCATAAATGATGAACTGAAAAACATCTGTCAAATAGAGCATTCACGGCACAGATGTTTTGGAAATTTCTTGACAAATCTTATCTCTGGATTGTTGGCTTATTCTTTCCTTCCTAAAAAACCATCAATAAAATATGATGTCGAACCAACTTTTGGACAATTAGCTCTATTTTAAAGGTCCGCTTATTTCGAACTCAGGTTATTATGTAATTCTTATTAGTTATTTACTTCATCGGCATTAAAAGGGAGTTTTCTCTACTAAGCAATTAGTGTAGCGGAATTGAAACGAAATACAATTTTGATTGATTTACTTAATCCAAATATCAATCATTTTCCTACCGATAGCTTCTATTGTATACTCTTTTAGAACTCTTCGTTTGGCCAATAAACCCATTTGTTCTGCCATAATATTATTTCCTAGAAGTAATTGTATTGCATATTTTAATTCAAAAACATTTTTATGTTTCACGCAAACTCCAGCAGGTTCATTACTATTTATATTCAGCATATCTTCGATAGCTCCTACTGAAGTAGCCACAATTGGGCATCCCATTGCCATAGATTCTAAGATAACAAATGGGAATCCTTCGGAATAGCTTGGTAAGACAAAAACACTACATTTTCTCATTTCTTCCAAAACCATTTGGTGGGTTTGAAGCCCCATTAAGTTTAACCATTTCCCTTTATCTCTCTTAGATGCAATGATTTGTAGTAGATGTTTTATTTCACTTTCAAAGGGCCCTATTAGGATTAAGCTAGTTATTGACTCTATCTCTGTACAAGCTGTAACCAACTCTATAACACCCTTACTTTTAACAACATGTCCAACATACAACACACTTCCTTTACACCTCTCAGAAAAAGGAACATTCTTGTCAAGCTCTTGTTTTTTAATACTTTCTGCTATTGGGTTTGGCAAATATTCAATGTTCTTAAACCCTTTATTAACAAGGGTTTCATAAGACTTCACATCAATTACAATTACTTTATCCGTTTTATTAATGACAAGACAAATTAATTTCCACTCCCAATTATTCTGTTTTACTAATTGAGGAATTCGTCCGAAATGAAAATGAACAATAATTTTAACATCAAGTCTTCTAAGTTTTCTAAGAAGTAAATAATCACGAATAAGACCAAAAGATGCACTACTTGTATGGTGCACTACACTTACGTTGTGTTTTTTAACAAGCTCAATAATTAAGGGAATATTTCTTAACCCAAGAAATCCAACAATTAGCCTTTTTTGCTTGCTTATTTGTGTAATACGTCTTTTTTGTATTGCTGAATTAAAATGAAGTAATTGAAAATTATTATGATTTTCAAAATAATTAAGAATATCCTTTGTCCATGTAGCGATACCACCAATAGGAGGAGGTAAAGGCGAAACTAAAAGTATTTTTGTCATGAGATATAACTTTAATTGGCGCTTTGAATTCAGAATCAAATTGCTGCTATTATCAAAAAAACACATCGGAACAAAGGGATTCCTTCTATATGTTTTGACGGAAAAATTTTTTAATTATTTGTATTTTATAAAAAAACAATTCTGTTTGAAAAAACATTATTGCTCTTATATTTTCAAATTAGCATTTCTATTTGAGACAGCAATAATAATAAATGGAATAAAACTCATAGGAGCCGCAAACAAAATGCGATTGAAAAATGAAGCAAATAATGTATAAAGTATAATTGAAACTATTAAAGGATTATTTTGTTTGATACCCTCAAATAATTTATTTATGAAAAATGACATATATAATATTAATCCTAGAAACCCTATTTCATTATATAACCTATAACCCCCAGCATCTGACATTGCTATAATCGCAACTTCATTCTCCTGGGAATATTTCCCGAACCCTTCACCAAATAAAATATTTATTAAATGATGAGTATTAAAAATTTGCTGTTGATCTGTTCGATCAGAAATAATTCTTACAGTCTCAAATTTACTTGCATATAAAATATTCAAAGTGTCGAGAATATCCATATCTATTATTTGAAGTCTATTTATTAAATATAATAATAATGCAGAAATCATTAAAATAAAGACGACATTAAATATTAATAAACCCCTTTTGCTTTCAGTGTAAAATAATTTTGTAATAAATAAAATTACAAGTCCACCTATAGGTGATCTTTGTCCACATACAATTACAGTCAACACTAATACAAAAAACAAAATTGGTTGATATTTAAAGAGTGATTTATTAAACAAAAGGATTGAAATAGCGGTTACGGATAAATAACCAAGGAATATTGGTCCCGTGTAACTAAAGAGGCGTAAGGTTTGATCACCATCGCTTACAGTATTTTTGATTAATTGAAATAAAATAAAATTGATATTCAAAAACATTAAGAAGCCAAAAACAGCAGCAAATATTGAAACCAAAACAATCAATTTTAATATGGTATCCCTAAATGGGTAATATTTAGTAAATGCGGCATACATTATAAATGGCACTATTGAGAATAAAAATTCTCTATATATTAACATAAATGAGCCAGTTGATGCAGAATATAATAACAATGAAATGGTTAGGTATATAACGACCCATAACCAAATTATACCTGTGTTTTTATATTTCCCTTTAGTAATAAGAGTAAACAAAAAAAACAACCCCAATGTTAAAAAATAAATAACTCTATTAACAATTAATCCCCAGTTTGATAATGTTACTAATTTTGCTAGTAATGGATAAATTACTAATGTCACAAAAAAGAAAAAGAAAAATAATGTGTTTGTAAATCTCTTTTTGTTTATTAAATGAATATATGTTGCTTTCAAAATTCAAATATATTAATTAATTATTTTTCATTTCTTGGAACAAATATTTTACGAAGTACTTGTGATGTTAAATATTCAAATAATAGTATTCTAACACCTATATTAGAATACCCAAAATCCATTATATTAAATTTGAATTTTTTAAATATTAAATTCACTTTATATAATTTCAAATGAACTTCAGTATCCAGGTTCTCATTTGTTCCTCTCTCATCATTGAGGGCATGATATCCATATTTTATAGCATTTATTTTGCTCGGAATGAAATTAATTTTGTTATCAAGAAAATCTTCAATATCCCTTAACGATTTTGGTTTATAACAGACAGAAAGTTCTTGATAATTTGCTGGGGACAATAAAAGCACTTGTTTTCCCCAAAACCCTGCTTCTACACCCATGGTCGAGCCAAAAACAATTACTTTATCCGAATTATTCAACAATGAATATGAACTGGTTGGTGAATCTCCCTTAATTACAGTTATATTTTCGTGTTCATGCTCTAATTTTAATAAGTCGGTGTGGTATTTGTACTTGATATTTTTTAAATTAGGGTGTATTCTTAGATAGAAATACAACTCATTGTTGTTCTTATATTTTTTAAGAATGTAATTAATACCATCAATTTGATTATTGAATAATTTATTGATTTCATATTCACGTCCAATACTAAAAAGTTCATCTTCGGAACTATTAAAGATAGTAATATTTGTTTTTGTATTGTCCCAATCAGCAGGAATAAGTGTATTATCTTGTCCTATTGTATATACTTTATCTCCTGAAAATTGAGATAAACTTCTTTTGACAAAAAAACTATTACCTATTTTGATTCTTTCTTCTAGTGGAACATTACTTCCATTCCACATATTATGAATCTTTCGAGTATATGAAGAAATGTCGTGTGGAAGGCTACAATAAAAATTCTCTTTTACTAAATGACCGGATATATTATAAGCGGATTCTTCGCAGATGTAATTTACTCCTTTTTTTTCACAAATATTAACAAATGGTCTGGAGTCAAACATTCTTCCATTAACGAGTATAACAACATCCGGTTTTAGTTTTATTATTTGATAAGCTATTTCGGTGTACAGGCTTGCATGATATAAAAGTTTATTTAGGTACTTGGTTAAAGAATGATTAAAAAAGGGATTAAGATTTCTTGTCATTGAAACATATTGTGAAATAACTGCCAAACCTATTTCGGCATCCTTATAAATTATAGCTTTTAATGATTCCAATGAATCAAATTCAAAAACTGTTTTTCCCGTTTTGATATTTAATCCTAAATCATTGAATGACAAAATCTCTATATTAATATTTTTTAGTATTGTTGAAGTAATTTTTGAACACCGAAAACATAACTTTTTAAAACCTAAAGGGTTTTCTGCACAATAATTTAGGCCCCTTCCACAAAATACGACGGTTACTTCATCTTTATTCTTGATATATTTATGAATATTATCAATTGCAAAATTATAATTTTCAAAATTATATATGCTTGGTAAAATTGATATGTATTTAGTCATATTACACTTTTTTCAGGAGAATCAAATAGATTTTTTTATCTTTTAAGAAAAGATATTATTTGTTTATACGTTTTCGATTTGTTATTTATTTAATTATTTACAATAAACTACTACTATACAGAACGATCACGGTATTTAGCCAAATTATTAATTAATAAAGAAATTTTATTTCTAACAAACATTCTTTCCATTTTATTAATTCCAATCATATACGTTAGACCTATACCACTTATCATTGATACAAAACAGACTAAAATAAATCTAACCCAACCTACTTCAAGAGTATAAACTATAAGAGTTGGGATAATTAAGCTTAAGATTGTAATGACCAAGATTCTTAAAATAATATTATAATAAAAAGAATTTCTTGAGAAATGATTAAATTTATTTAATATCTCTAATCTAGCTACGAGGCATAAAATACTTATAACAATTGCTACTATCAATACATAATATGGTTTACAACCCACTTGCAATAACACGAATGATATTGGGATGGAAAATAAGGTTAAACTTCCAGTTACAATTTGGAAGATTTTAATTTTTCCTGTTGCAAAAATATATGTTGTTAGAGGAAATGAAATGGAATTCAATAATGTATCAATAACCATTAATTTAATGAAAATTGATGCGTAATCAGGTACAGTTTCTAACCAATTCGTTAATACCCAATCTGTATCAATAAGTATTGGAAGAGCAAGGATCCAAAATATGTAGTAACTAAATTTAGAAGAAGTGAACACTAACTTTATTGAATAATCATGTTCATTAGCTGAAAATGAGTGCGTAATTTGAGGATTTGCTGCCCTCATATAATTAATAGAAAATGATGAAATAGCAGAATTCATTTGGCGAGAAATGCCATAAGCAGCATTAATTGTAGTTCCATAAAATATATTTAATAATATATTTGACCCAAATACTTGAAATATTCCAGATACTGAATCAAACAGATTCCAACCCATAAAAGAACTTAACTCTTTATAATAACTTCTTTTTTCAACTTTACCCAATCGAACATTTTTATATTTTATCTTATACATTACAACATAGGTTAAAAACATTAGTAAGGAAAGACAAAACATTAAAACAGCATAATGCTCTACTTTATAATATGAAGAATATAGTATAAAGTATGCTATTCCCAACTTTGCCAAACCTTGCCCCACTTCGATAACAGCAATAGTTTTCATATCTTCATAGGCTGCTATTATTGCCTGAAATGGAGATAATAAGATATAAATACAAAAAGTTGCTACAGAAAAATGGAAAATAAATACTGCAACGGCAAGCTTTCCTGTAGGCACCACTAAATAATTTAAAACAAAATAATAACCTATTGTTTCAAATAATATAAGTGAAACAAACATAATGACAATAGATATAATAAAAGACGCACTAAAAACATCATTTACTCGTTTGGGATTATTTTGTCCCATTTCATAATTCAAAAATCGTTGAGTTGTTGCGACTAATGGTATTGTTATAAAAGCAAATAATGAGACAATCCCTCCTACTATAATATATGTACCATAGTCATCTACACCCAATGACAACAAGACAATCCTTGTTGTAAAAAGAGACATTGCCAATACAAACAACATTCTTGTAGAAAGAATAAATGTGTTTATTACAATTCTTCTAGGGTTGATACTTATATTCTTCAAATTACTTCAATTTATAATTTTGAATCATTCAGGTTCTGCCGTTATTATAAACACAATTAAAAATAAATGTATAGTCCTGTTTATATGTGATTTAGAAGTGTAAGTAGTTGCTTAAAAACTGTGAGTTAGGATTTTCCTCTTCCCTCCAGAGTTCGTTTCTGAAATTATTCTTCAAAAGTTAGTTTTGTGCCTTAAGCACCTAATGATTGAACTCCCCTAACCAAACAGAAGGCTTCTGCAAATTCACACCCAACAGCTATCCCCCACCTCTTAGCCAAAATTTCTAATGCTACAGGGGACCTTGGGTGTGGAAATTCTCGTTTTTCAAATTCATAGCTTTCCATGCCTATAATTTTTGCATTGAGGTTATCTTCCGATACCTCGACAAACAGATTAGGAAGAAAATACCTGGGATCTGTCGGTGACCTCCATTCAGTTCCGGATGGTGTTTCAAATGTAATTATTATTCTAACTTTTTCATTTTGCATTGGCCGGCATGCAGTTATAACCGCTTCAAAAGTCTTTTGATGGTCAATATTTAAATCTCCTCCATGATGAGTAAAAATCACCTCAGGATTAAATATCTCTTTTTCTTTCTCAATTACTTTTATTATATCAAGCAAAGCAATGGTATCAAAACGATTATCAGGGAAAGTATAAGCTGAAACAGTATGGTACCCTATAACTTTCTGTGCTGAATAAATATTATTTTGGTGCACTCGTAAATCTTTTTGCCATTTTTCCTGATCACGTACATCAGAACGTGATGTAATCCCTTCTCCCAAAATAACAATATGGGTCTGAACTCCATAATCATGTATTAGCCGATGCATTGTTGCTCCCAATCCTAATAGTTCATCATCAGGGTGAGCAACTACTATCATTATTTTTTTGTTTCTGAAAGACTCTATCATTTAGATTTTCTTTACTGCAAAATTCCATGATGCAAATTGATAATCTGTATCAGGAAATTCTTGTGTGACAATTTTATGTTCTAACTTAATAAATTCAAATTCTTTAAATATTTCCTGAATATGTAATTTGTCAGAGAAATGAACCTCCCCAACTTGATGAAACTGACCATCAGGGAAATGATCTTTTGTATTCAAATCTTTAATAAAGGTGCCTTGGCTAAACTCTGAATGGGAAGTTGAGAACCAATCAATACCAATAAATATTCCATTTGTTTTTAAATGTTTTGATATTAGCGAAATACAATTTTTGATAGCCTTTGTATTATTATGTGTAATGGATGCTCTATCGAAAATGAGGTCAAAAGTTATGTCGAATGGAAGCTCTTTTGTGAAATCAGCAACTTTGATTTTTTCTGATAAAGAGGGGTATTTTTCAATCAAATAATTTACAATAGATGTGCTCCCTTCCGTGGCATAATATTCAACTTTTAAATGTTGAAAAAAAGCAATATTTGCACCTGCACCACAGCCTATTTCTAAAACTTTAAATTTTTCAGTACTAGGTTTCGAATAACGCATTACATATGAAACAAGATCAGACCAAGGCCAAATACTCATTTGTTGATTTGCCTGATAGATGTTTTCCCATTCAGATGAAAAACTCATAATTTGGTTGTATTATAATTGGATGAATGAAATATTTGGTTCAAAATCAAAACATTCAATTTTATAATTATTTAAATTGAGTTTTTCCATTATAGCTTGCGTTTCTCCGGGCCAATCTGGGTTATTGAGTTCGTCAAAAGCAAGAATTGCTCCTTTGGGCATGAGAGGTAAAAAATATTTCAATGCAGTAACAGTGGGTTCATAAATATCAAAATCAAGAAAGAGCAGTGATATTAAAACATGTTTATTTTTATTCAAGAATTCAGGAATTGTTATGTTCGCATCACCTTTAACTAATTCAATTTTTTGTTTGTGATTTATAAACCTATTTTCATCATATTCTTTGATCACATCTTGTAATTCTTCGTAAATATTATAATCACTTTCGGCAAATGAACCTTTACCTACATTAGGATTGGTTGCAGTTTTATCCGTTTCACTAATTCCTGGAAATCCCTCAAATGTATCAAATGCATAAATCATACGGTGATAATTATAGGGTTCTAATGTGCTTGAAATTTTTGCCCAGGCCATTGCCCCCCCACCATTATGGACTCCACATTCAACGATACTGCCTTTTACATTAATTTGTCTTTTAAATAACTCATATTGCACCATAAATCGAGCTATAGATTGCCTTCTCACATATTTTGTGAAATTGTGCAGCTTTTTGTCCAAAGGACATTTTGATTGATCAAATACCATTTTTTTTGTTTTAAAGATTTATAAAAAATTAACTATAGATTTTTAATATTCCCTAATAAAAGAATTTCTTTGCTTTTAGGGCCTTCATTAAATAATAAATCCAATGCAGACATATGTGGCAAAAAACTTCCATGAAGCTGTGTATATTCCGGGTGATTATACTCCTGAAAATAAACCTTGATATTGTTTTTATTAAAGGACTCAAGGTCTGCATAACTTTTACCCTGACTTCCAAATATATATTTATTTGCTTTTAATTTAATGCACATATCTAATACCAAATCAGACTTGGAACCCGTAAAGTCATAATCACTTGCTTTTAAAACTGGGATATGAATATCGAATGCTTTCAACATAAATTTAAGTATATCTGTGTTTAAATCGGTAAGAAATTCATATTGCTTTCCAATCAAAATTTGCTCAAGACCTTCAATATATTCCTTATAAAAAATGGCTTTTTTATAAGATAACTCTATTGATTTCAGATGCTTTTTATTCCAGCCATTGTTTATAATTTTTATATCACATAATTTTTTTTGATAATGGTCTTTGGATTCAACAGGAACTGTTAGCCAGATTTCTCCCTGATGGGTTTTTATTAAATTTCGGTTGTTATAATCTTTTGTTTGATATTGAGCAATATCAAAAATACAAAATTGTTCAGCCAAAAATATTTTATGAAATAACCCTAACCATGGAATATAAACGGGTTGATGAGCAGTAAGTATCATAGTAATGTATTTATTATATATTTTACTTGTTCGTTTGTTAAACTTGGATATATTGGGAGAGAAACGGTTTCCCTAGAATATTTTAATGCATTCGGTGTAGGAGATAGTAGTTCCCAATCTTCTATCGGGATGATTGCTTTAATATGATTATCCGCTAATTTTTTGATCAATTCTTTTGGCTTATTAGTTTTGAGTATGGCTCTGTATCGGATGGGCTTGGTATCATCCATTTCTATATCTTCTGTTTGAAGTGGGAGGCCTGCGCTTATATACTTATTATAGATTTCTTCTCTGCGATTCAAAAATTCATGCAATTTTTTTAATTGTTCTAATCCTATGGCAGCTTGCAGATCTGTCATTTGAAAGTTGAATCTCATTTTTTTATCGGAACGCATGTCAAATTCCCTATAATCCTTTATCTCATCTATTTTTGATTTGTCCTTTGAAACGACCATCCCTCCCTGTCCACCTGTGGTCAAGAGTTTTGTTGCATAAAAAGAAAATATTCCAACTTCTCCATTTAACCCAACTGGTATTCCATTATTGATTGCACCTATTGCCTGGCAACAATCTTCAATAATTAATTTTTTACTTATTTTATCAATAAGCACTGGGATACCATACATATGAGGTACAATTGCAATAGGGCATTCTGATTGATTTAACTCATTAATTGAAATATTTGGAGTATTAATTTCGGTGTCTATTATTTCTTCATGTGCATGGATCAAATTCACAGCATAACGAACAGAAGCGCATACATATGAAGGGAAAGCTATTTTTTTATCTTTAGCATGAAGTACCCATAATGCAAGATATAAGGCAGCAGTACCACTTGAAACTGCTACAGCATGTCCATGTGATAAACTCATAAAATCACAAAAGTGATTCTCAAATTTTTCTACTTCTTCACCTTGTGCCAACCAGCCTGACCTAATTACACGTTGTGCAGCGAATTCTTCTTCATTCCCTAACGTTGGTTTGTTATGTGGAATCATCTTCACTTCTTCTTTTGGTCTATTAAATCCTTGTAATAATTAATTTTAATTTGCATCGGATTCCCGATAACTAAAGAATACGGTGGGACCTCAACACCTTCAACAATAGTGCCAGCCGCAACTACAGAATGATTTCCTATATGAGCACCACCTTTAATTACAGAATGCGAACCAACAAAAACATTATTTTCTAAAGTAATATCTTTCCTTTCAACATCCATTAATAATCCAATACACTTTTTATGTGAGTCAGCACAATTAATCGTAACAAAAGAAGCGATATCACAGTTGTCTCCAATAATAACTTTCGCGCCTTTTGCATTTATTTCAGACATACCACCCATATAAACATTTTTACCTATTTCAGGTTCTCCAACAACCCAAACCAAAGGATGCAATTTGTTTTTTTTAAAATTTGTAAGTCTGCTGAACAGTTCGGCAAATTCTTTTAGTTCCATATTTATTTGAAATTACTATATTTAATTACTTCGCCTTTTTTTAAATCACCAACGGCAATTGATCCTAGAATTTTTTCAAACATGACGGGAGCTATACCATTTCCTGGCCTTCTTAACCCTAAATTATCTTTTGATAAAATTTCCCCTTTTTTGATATCTTTTAAAACAACTATGCTTCGCCTAGCAAGAACTCTCATCTCCATTTCCTTTGGTGTTGGCCTAAGAAGTTCCGATCCCATCATCGAATAAGAAGTTCTGATATTATTTATCCAAATCCTTAAACTATCTGGTGTTTCCGAAAACCAATGATCAGGTCCTGGTAAATCATTACTTAAAGTAAAATGTTTTTCAAATACTTTAGCTCCCATAGCAACAGCTAATGAACTTGCCAAAGATCCTTGAGTATGGTCAGAGAATCCGAGAATCAATTTAGGAAATGCATGTGACAGGGTTTTTAATTTTAAAAGATTTACATCCTCAGGCGGTGTAGGATATTGTGATGTACAAAGCAATAATATGGTGGGATAACCTTCGAAGGTTCCAATCTCTGATAAAGAATTATAAATCTCTGCCATATCAGACATTCCCATAGATACAATTAAAGGCAAGCCCGTTTTGACATAGTCTTTCAATAATGGTATGTTTGTAAAATCATCGGAGCCAACTTTAATAGCAGGAATATCTAATTCCAGCAATACTTCAAGATCAGACTGATTTTGAGGTGTTGACATAAATATGATATTCTCTTCATCACATTTTTGCTTGATCATTTTCCAAACCTCATCAGAGAATTCATAACGTCTAAACATTTCAAGCATAGATTCTGATACTTCTTTTCCCTCCGATTTATAGGTGAATAGTTGATTTGGATCACCAACAAATTCATCCGCTTTAAAAGTTTGAAATTTTACACAATCTGCACCAGCTTGCTTAGCAATTTTGATCATTTCAAATGCTTTCTCAATTTCTCCGTTGTGGTTGATCCCTACTTCAGCAATGATAAAAGGATCGTACCCAGTTCCTATAAGGCGATTGGCAATTTCGATGTATTGCATATTATACTTCCTTTTTTACAAGTTCATTAATATAAACAGTATCTTCTAAAAAATCATTAAGTGAGTCCTTACTGCTTTTTTCTGTTTCAATTGCAACGGTATGATTTTTTCCAATTTTAGAGATAAACCAGGGAATATTATAATCCCCTTTTCCAAAATGAAGATGCTCATCATGAACCGAGGTAATATGTCCATCTGATAGATGAAATGCACTTGGGTTAAGTTTCAAAAATTGTTCTATATAATTTTTCCATTCCAGTTTATGAGATACTGCGGCACAAGCAGCATGGCCAAAATCAAGACAGAATCCTAAACCTGTATTTTCACAAACAAATCGAATTTCATCTGGAGTTGAACCAAGGCATTGTTCTCCTAACATACCAACAAAAGGTTTATTTTCAATCAAAGCAAAGCTTTTCAGTTGGGGATAGAGGTCCAATAAATTGGAAAACTGTCGGATGGTTTCGTTTAGTGTTCCGTTAATTCCAGGGTGAAAAACCAAATATTGTGGTAAATGCGATGAACAAACATCAGCAATTTCTTGCATTATTTTTTTATTTTCCTGCCACCTTTCTTTAATGGATGGATTGAATCCTCCATAAGAATGAGGCGCATGAAATGCAAGTGGAATTCCCGTTTCAATCCATTGTGATATTCCAGTCTTGCTTTTCCCTGGAACTAAGAATATCTCAATATAATCAAAAGCGCCAGCAGCAAATAGTGTTTTAGCTGGCAAAATGTACCCAATATTTGTAATATAAGTTTTAAGACCGATTTTCATTTGATAAATTGAATTTAATTCTTTTGTAAAAATGGTTTTGCAACGTATTAAACTGTTAAATTCATTATAAATAGGATTTCATTAACTTATACTTTAATTCAGCAAGCTTCCAATCTATCTCGGTATCGATATCCTGTACTTCCATTTCTGAAAGAATTACGGCTCCTGTGTTATCAGTCCAAAGTGATTTTTTTTTCAAAATCCGGTCGGTTTTTGCCATATAAAATTGCCCTGCATCGTGATATATAATTTCTAAATCTTGAGAACGAGATCGTAAATATTCAGGCCATACCATTTTTACTTGTTCATTGATCATTCTTAATCCTCGAAGAGGTGGATATGAAAAAGGAACCATTGGAAAAACTGAATCGAAATCTTTTTCTTGCAATAAAAAGTAGGCTTCTTTGATTTTGGTGATACTTGCAAATGGTGCAGTAGGATAAATACAGCATAGGTTATCAAAATGAATTTCTTTTTTAAGGTAACAATCAATGACTTCTTCAATAACATCAATTGTGCCTGCAAAATCGTTTGCATTCTGACTGCTGCGCATAAAAGGAACTTTTGCTCCATATTTTTCTGCAATTTCTGCAATTTCTGCATCATCTGTCGAAACCATAACTTCATCAAATAGACGACTATCAATTGCAGCTTTGATAGAATAGGCAATAATAGGTTTGCCAAGAAAGTTTTTAATGTTTTTTCGTGGAATACGTTTACTTCCACCGCGTGCTGGGATGATTGCTATATCACTCATAAAACTCAACAATATTTTTGATTACAAATATTTGTTCATCCTCAGTAAGTGTTGGATACATCGGCAAACTTAAACAATTCAAATAATATTTTTCAGCGATTGGCAAATCTCCGTCTTTCCACCCAAACTGTCTGTAATATGGCATTAAATGAACTGGTACGTAATGCACTTGAGCATAGATATTTTTTTCGCGTAGATACTCATATAGACCTTTTCTTTTCTTGAATTCGACAACATATAAATGATAGGCATGTCCATCAACTACTCCGGTTTGCCTGATAATGTAAGGTTTATCTGCAAATGCTTGTTCATAAATTGCAGCAATTTCCCTTCTTCTCATAATCCCAGTTTCAGCTCGCTTCAATTGACTTATTCCAAGGGCAGCTTGAATATTGGTTAATCTGTAATTAAAGCCAAGTTCTTGCATTTCATAATACCATGGACCAAGGTTAAATTGTCTTAATTCGGGAATTTGTTGAATCCCATGTGTGCGCAAGTTTCGTAATTTACGAAAGAGTTTTACATTATTGGTGGTTATCATTCCACCTTCCCCTGTTGCGATATGCTTTACAGGATGAAAAGAAAATATAGCTAAATCAGCAAAGTTCCCATTTCCACAATTCTGATTAGTACCTTTCGAATCTACAAAATAACCACCGGGTGCGTGGCAGGCATCTTCTATAATCCAGCATCCATATTTGTCTGCTAATTTCCGATATGCTTCCAAGTCAACTGCCCTACCTGCAAAATCAACTGGAATAATTCCTTTGTAAGTTCCTTGGGGTGCGGCTTTGAGTAGTTTTTCAACATGATTGATATCCAAAAGATAAGTTTCGGGGTTAATCTCTGCAAATACAACATCGCCTTGGGCATATCGTACACAATTGGCTGTTGCTGCAAAAGTAATGGGGGTAGTGATGACTTTGTCTCCAGATTGCACTTCTAAAGCTAAAGTACAAAGATGTAGCGCTGCTGTTCCGTTTGAAACAGCAATAGCATACTTTACTCCAATGTATTTAGCAAATCCTTCTTCAAATTCAGCAATATTAGGACCCTGTGTTAGGTAGTCAGATTTTAGGACATCTATCACTGCTTGAATATCTTCATCAGTAATATTTTGTCGTCCGTAAGGAATTAGTTTCATATTTAAATTGGTTTAAAATTATGGTCAAAATGGTCAATGATTACTTAACTTAGCGATTCAATGGATTCCCATTGCATATTTATTCATGAATTAAATTTAAAACCTTCAGAAACAGGAACTTCGCAAAATTACTTTCTGGCTTCGCAGTGTCCATTTAATCCTTTGCAAAGTTATTTGCAGTCTTTGCAGGTTTATTTTAAGGCTTTGCGGTACCAAGGCAAAAGGCAAAAGGGGAAAGGCAAAAGTAAAAAGTAAAATGTAGAAGGCAAATTACACGAATTTAGGCGAATTACATTGAAGAACGAATTACACGAATTGGGACGAATGGCACGAATTTAAATAGATAATGGGCAGAAGACAGAAGACAGAAGAAAAAAGTAAACTGGCTGCAAAATGGTTAAATGGTAAATGG
>Ga0209430_1000675_pt1 | contig 31844 bp, 42 predicted proteins | sample BarGraIncub1133A_FD_184504 | JGI IMG/M metagenome (GOLD analysis project Ga0209430, IMG submission 184504) | Arctic peat soil microbial communities from Barrow, Alaska - Barrow Graham LP Incubations 11-33A (SPAdes) (version 2) | ecosystem: Environmental > Terrestrial > Soil > Wetlands > Peat... | reverse complement strand
TAATAATTTCAGAAACTCCATCATTATAATTATTAATAATTTTCATCTCATCCAAAATATTCACCACCAGTCAAATAATATTTTAATCTATCTGATGTTTATATTCGACGCTGTATAACCAAAACCATTTTTGCCAATATAAGGATTTTGTTGATTTACAATGGCTGAGTAGTAACTTTAATGTTACTGAAAACCTTAAACATAAGGCAATTTTCATGACGGTTTACACCGCAGGGATAAGAGTTAGTGAAGTTTAATGCTGGTGAAAATTCAGTAAATATAGTTGCCGAAATTTCAGCATATGACTATGACGGCAACAACAATAATGATTTTATTTAGTGTACTATATAAATCAAAAGTTGTAGCGAGACAAGAAAAGTTATAAAATGCTATCTAGCAGACTACGAATTAGTTGACTTGGTGTATCCTCTAGGCACTATAATAACCCTAGAAGAGGTCTTCTAGGGTTATTAGCTATATAAAGATGGTGCATTTTAAACTCGTTTTCAAGATAGTATTAAATTATCTCATGGAGTGAAGTAACTACTAGTATTATACAAAGGATCAAAACAAATATACACAAGTGAGAAGTTTGTTTATGATATATTACTAAAATATGAAAATATAAAAAAAATTATTATTATTATTAGTATTTAAAATTAAGAGAGAAATATTAGTATTGAGAAGTAATTCGTTATATATTTTGGATTTTTATTGATACTTAAATCTAAGGATAAAATGTGTATCAAAATGTATACTTAATGGAACGGGATAGACATTACCACATACAAACAGCTTACATCGTATCAATAAGCTTAAAAAATATTTTTGTAACGTATCTAAACTATGTTGACTATTTGATATGCAAACTCTAGATTTAAAAAAAACTATATTCTATAAATTAATTGATCAGTATATTTTCTACATAACGTTAGCAGTGTCCTACAGTATTTTTTACCAAACCACATATATAAGCGAATGTTCATTCACTTATACCTTAAGAATGACTGATTATATAATATGCACAGTGTCATAACTTAACAGTATTGACACCGACAAAATGATGACGTATGCTCAAGGGCTAAAACAGTGTCAAAACTTATAGTCAAAACAATGGGAATAAAAGGTGTAAAGGTTATGAGTAAAATAGTAGGATATGCAAGAGTAAGCAGTAGGGGGAAGTTAGAGAATAATTCAATGGAACAATAACAGGGAGAAATAATTATTAGGTATAGCAATGCTATAATTCATTCAGAACAGTTTACAGGAACAACAACCCAAAGACCTATTTTAAATGATGTTATAGAGAATCTTAATACAGGTACTAAATATAACAAATGATATTAAATAAAAGAGTTATCATAGAGTTAGCAAACAGTTGGCGAAGAGTTCGGATATTCTCATGTCGCGCCATGTAAACCCTAGAAATTATAAAGCTTCTAGGGTTTTACGTAGTCGGTAGATTTGCTAACCAATGTGTTAATGATAATATTTTGGTAACATGAAATTATATTTTAAAGCAAATATGGGAATAAATATGTATAAGGTGAACAATTTGACTAAGAAAATATTCAGAAATAATCGATAAATTCGTTTTCTTTACTTGGTTCTTATCTTTTATACTTACGTACTATTTTTTATTGAATCCCTTTAGAATTTATAAAAACTTTCTATTGAATTAGTATTGAATTAGTAATAGATTAGTAGTAAAATAGTATAAAAATATATAAATTGATTATACTTAAAAGATAGGAGGTGTCTTTATTTATGGATGATCTAATTACTAGTTTTAATGAAAGATATTTATCAAAAAAAGAAATTGAATTTCGTGTACCTAATAATACAGACCTAAATGAATTTTGGAATAAATTAATGGATATTAGAAGACTTACAAAAATCGAAATACCGCTTATAGATCAGTCTTTACTTAACTTTTGGTTCAATTTAAATAACGAGATTATCAATAATATCGAAAAAATAGATAATTCAGCTACGGAAGATTTATTTAAAGCTGTACCTATGGATTTAGAGGTTTCTGTAATAGCTGATGCTCTAATTGATGAGGCTTTTAATTCTAGTGTAATAGAAGGAGCCTTTTCAACTAAGAGAAGAACAAAAGAGATGATTGAAAAACAGTTAAAGCCTTCAAATAAAAGTGAAAAGATGATATTGAATAATTATCGTGCACTATTATATATTAATGATCATCTTGATGAAACTTTAGATGAAAATGTTGTTCTATCTATATACGGAATACTTACTCAAGATACACTTATTGATGATGATATAGTGGAAAAATATAGAACAGATGCTGTTTATGTTTGGGATTCTAAAGCTAATAAAGTTACTTACACAGCTCCACTTTATCTTCAAGTGCAAGATTTAATGAATTCATTATTAGATTTTATTAATTCTAATAACAATTATCATCCTATAATTAAGGCTTGTATAATCCATTTTTATTTTGTTTACATTCATCCTTTTTTTGATGGAAATGGACGAACTGCTCGTGCAGTATCTTATATGTATTTATTACAAAACGGCTATAAGTTCTTTAAATTCTTTTCTATTTCTAGTGTGATCAATGAAGAGAAGAACCGTTACTACAATGCAATTGAAAATACAGAAGAATATGGTAGTGATATGACTTACTTTATCAAGTATTATAGTAGCATGATTGTACGTTCAATTAGTAAGATTAAAAATAACTTTAGGAAAGAATTTGGAAGAAAACTTATAAAAAATGTCCTAGAAAAAGCTGGTATTATACTAGATAAACGTCAAAGAAATACAGTAAATCATTTTATTACTATTGATAAAAAATTTATAATGATTGATGAATATAAAAAAAAGTTTAAAATATCATATGAAACTGCTAGAACTGACTTATTAGAATTAGAGACAATCGGTTTTTTTAAAAAGTCTAAAAAAGGGAATAAATATATATTTATCTTTAATGATTTCAACGATATAATCAAAAACATTCAAAATAATTTTATTGACTAAGTCTGGGTTTTTATACTTAGTTGCTCGTTCAAGATTTGCAAGTAAAAAATGATACCAGTTAAAGTGAGCAAGTTCTTCTTTTTAATCAATGATCCATTTATTCAATAGTAATCAACATGGCTAGTAAAAGGCAGATGGCATAACGTTACAGCTAATTCATGGATTAAAGTATGATGGGTATGCAGTATGTGCAACAACTCTTGAGAGGCAACTGTTGCACATAGAAATAAGAGAGGATGTCCCAAATGTGCGTTAATTAGTAGAGGTAAATCTAGAACTCTCGCCAATATTAAGCGAAATGGGTCTTTATTGCAAAACAATCCTGAACTATGCTTAGAATGGCATCAATATAGAAGTGATAAATTAATAAGGTTCTGGAGACTTAAACCCATTGAAAATAAACAGTTATATTGTTGTGTAATCTTTTGTAATATCACTCTTACCGTTCCAGTTGGTTGCAGGTTCAATTCCTGTCCGAAGCACCATAGAAACCCTAGAAGTTATAATGCCTCTAGGGTTTTTGACGGTCTCTCAAACAAAAGTGTGAATGCTAACATGTCGTTTAAAGCAGGCTTTTAGATTGATAATTTAAATTGAGTATAACAAGATAATAACTGGAATAATATAGAAATATCAATTAACTTCTGGTACTTTGACCACCTTTAATTTAAAAAATTTACTTTTATATCTAGATAGGGATTTAAAGTTTTCTTTATGATAAAGATATCTACTGAATAAAGAAATTTTGCGTGAAATCATAATTGTTTCTAACCCCTCACCATCATCCTGATTAGTGAATAAAATTACCCCAATATATATTTCATGTTTTCCAATTTCAATTACTTTAACGTTAATATTATTGATTTTTGATGGATAATTATTAAAATATTCTACTAGCCAAATCTAATGAAGACAAATCTACTGTGGGAGTTATTGGGCTGCTAATAGTAGCTCGAACTACATAATACTCTTTATGCTTTTCTTTTACTATTACAAACGTCAAGTAACTCTTTATAGTTAATGAAAGGGTTATTATTCATTTGCATTACCCCCTTTAATTGTAGATGAATACATCATCTATTGAGCCTTTTATTGAACAGTAACCACGAGAATGTACTATACGAGGATATTTTTGGCTAAGTTTACTTGCTATAGCTCATATATGACTAGATGGCTCCCAATACCCTCATCGAGTACCTCCAGCTGCAGATAGTTGTGCCAATGTATTAATTAATAGTTGAACCTCAGGTTCATTTCGTAAGTTATTAAGTAATTCATGCGAAGAGTATTGTATACCAGCATGTGATATAAGGAAAATATAAATTTTCAATTCAAATACCTCGCATAAAGAAATAGTTACATTTTGAGATATAAGATAATTCTCTTGGGGACATCTCATTGACATACCTCCTGAAAAATTATTATATTATATTGGCAATTAGGTATTTTGGTACCGAAGTAATAAAAAATAGTATTTAGCAGTTAAAGATAATAAAAGATAATAAAAGATGAGAAATAATGAGAACAACTAATATATAGCAATCAGAGCTTTCGTTTTTATTTTAAATTTCATTATTGGGTACTATTTTGGTATTACTAATAAGAATTAGTAACCGATCTTAATAAAAGATATTAGAAGATGATTATAAATGCAGATATACAAAGAGCTATCAAGAAATACTAAAAGCTAAAATAAACGTGGTAACGAATTTACTATTTTTAATGAGAATACGTTAACAATAGTCTTTTATTTAAAGTAATTTTACTTAATATAATAAGAAGGGCATACAACATAACAATTATATTGTATGCCTTATACTTTTTTTGAATGATATAGCCAAAGTACGTATTAAAGATATAAATAACGAACTGAGCTAAAAGAAGTGATGCGGGTGGAAAAAGACCTACGAAATAAATTATCTAAAGCAAGTAAGTTCAAACATATATATAAAGTAATAATAAAATGAGAAAATATTATTTTTGGACAGGTTTTAGATCACTAGTAGAAGTAGCGGTTTAAATATTGACAAAAATTTAGCTTGAAAAGAATTATAGTAAAATAAAGGAAAGTTTCATATTTTGTAGAATACTATTTAAGTATTGTTTTGAACAAATGTTTTAAACAAATTAATTAATGATGGAGGAATATAAATATGTTAAGAAAGGCTAAACTACCAGTATTACTTTATATTTTAATTTTTATATTTACATTTACCAGTTTAACTACTACAGTAAGTGCGGCGGGTGTGAGTAGTGACTATAGTAAATATCAAAAATATCTGAAAAGCCAGAACATGTCACTGTCGTATAAGGGAATTAAATATAATGTATATAAATTGACAAAGGGAAGCGGCTTTTTATATTTTAATGAAAAAACAGGGAATTTAGTTAAAGATTCTCAAATAGCTGGCAAGCTATATAAATTGTTAGCTTTTGGGACGTGTTATTTGTCGTATACTAATATGACAAAACAGATAAGTAATTTATCGCCATATTTGTTATATGGTAAAACAGCAGTTTCACAAATAGGTGAAGCCGCTATTAAAGGAGTACTAACAAAAAATCCTGCTGCGGCTGCTAAATCATTTTTAGAAAAACAAAAGGATCCTGCAACAATTTTAACATATATAAAAACTGCATGGGCACAAATAGAATATAAAAATAATATATTACCATTAGCAACATCTGTTTATTCAACCAGTACTGGGGTAAAAGTACAAATTTCTAAAGGCAAGATTACTGTAGACGATAATAAAAAAGATGTTGACAAACTTTTCAATAATTTTATAGACGGCTTTTATAAATGGAAAACATTTTTAAATACTATAGATGAAATGGGTTTAACTGTTGACCCAGGTGTAAAGGCTGTTTTTTCAGAAACAGCGGCTATCTTTAAAGATGCCTTTTCAGGTGGTGTGAATATTAAGTTTAATAACTCTCAGTTTTATGTAAAAGCAACGAAGCTTGCTGATAAAATTGCTAAATATAAAAATAATTTTGATTTAGCAAATGAATTAAAAAGCTTTGTAGAAAGTTGTGGTATTACTTATTATAAGGACTATAAGGCAGCTAGTGATAGTTTTAAGAACATGTTTGCAGATATTGGATATATTAATCGAGTTACCAGTATTGATTCTACAATCAAAAATAACTATTAATTTTTCATCTCCTAGCGCTTAGGGGGAAGATCAAGTTTTTACCAAACGAGAATGTCGTAGGGCATCAAAGATGGGACAGCTGATGAAGTATTAGTAGATGTAAAGTTTAGTAGAAAAGTTGATAAAAAATAGAAACAAAAAAAATTGGCGAGAGCCAATGAGGAAGACTGCTCAATTATATTTAATATATTTTTTGGTGGTTTTTCGTCGTTAAAGGAATAAGTTTGACATCTGATAACGGTTTATATATTGACCCATTACTCGGTTTCCACATGTAATTCATTATAACCTCAGATGTTTAAGATCATTCATAAGTCTAGATACCACTATTACAACAGAAGAACTTTTAAATCACTATAAATATAGATGGCCAATTGAAAATTTTTTCAGAGAAACTAAAAAACATCTTGGTTTAAATCATTATCAAGTTCGAAGTAATCGTAGTGTTAATAGATACTTCTTGTTGCTAATGATTACCTACGTATACTGTGAATTAGAGGTAAGTAATGGTACGTTGAACTTCAACGTTGGAATTAAAAGTGCAAGGAACCAATCTAAAAAGGAACGAGTATCTTGGATTTTTAATCAAGCTGACCTAGGAATTCCTCTCGAAGCCATTTTTAAAACATTAAAAATAGCTTAGGATAGCTAACACTACTTTACAATGGAATAAATTGTAACTCGATTCGCTCGTTTATAGATTATTAGTATAAAAGTATAAACGAATCTTAAATTAATTCGATAATATAACATATAAATTAATGTTATTAAACCTTATTTGGGCGCTTACACCATTTACGACAAAATACTCTTTAAGAGTATTTTTTTCTAATTGGAGTATGTAGTGATATAAAGTAAAAAATAATAGATTATGACATATAATATTTTTAGTGCATTAAACAATTATTTTTGCTATATTATTATTATTATTAGTAAGTATTTTCTCCCTTCGTAGATCTATTAGTAGTGTATGGAAATCTATAATTTGACATTATAAAAATGGAGGCAATTAAAATGAAAAAAATAATTAGTGCAATAGTATCTTTTACAATTATGTTAGGTTTAATGTCAACAGTTTCAACTCCAATAGTGTTTGCATCACAAGGTGTAACTTCAAAAGTAAAATTAGTAAAAGTAACATCGGTAAGCTTAGATAACTCTATATACAACTTTGAGTTAGGTGGAACATATACATTCATAGCAACTATAAAACCAAGTAATGCAACAAATAAGAATGTAACATGGAAAAGTAGCAATACTTCAGTAGCAACAGTCAGTAGTAAAGGGAAAATAACAGTTGTAGGTGGTAAAGGTAGTGCTACAATAACAGTTACTACATCAGATGGAAAAAAGACAGCAAAGCGTACGGTTATTCTTGATGAAAAATATGTAGGTCAATTTAAAAATGGCAAAAGGGAAGGTCAAGGAACTTGTATATATGGTGATGTTAAACAAACTCATATATTTAATAATGGTAAAACTTATATAGGTCAGTGGAAGAATGATAAACGTGAAGGGCAAGGCATTTTATCATATACAGGCGGTTATAGTTATTTAGGTCAGTGGAAAGATGGCAAAATGGAAGGTCAAGGAACTATGACATATGAAAATGGTGGTATATATGAAGGTCAGTGGAAGAATGATAAACGTGAAGGTCAAGGGACTTTGACAAATAATAGTGGTACATATGTAGGTCTGTGGAAGAATGATAAACATGAAGGTTTAGGAACTGGTACATATGAAAATGGTGATAAATATACAGGTCTGTGGAAGAATGATACACGTGAAGGCCTAGGAACTTTTACATGGTTTAATGGTAATAAATATGTAGGTCAATGGAAAGATGGCAAAATCGAAGGCAAAGGAACTTATATATATGAAAATGGTGATAAATATGCAGGTCTGTATAAGAATAATAAACGTGAAGGTCTAGGAACTTTTACGTGGGTTAATGGTGATAAGTATGTAGGTCTGTGGTTAGATGGTGAACGTGAAGGTCAAGGAACTGGTACATATGCAAATGGTAATACTTATGTAGGTCAGTGGAAATATTCCGCAAAAGAGGGTCAAGGAACTATGACATATGCAAATGGTAATAAATATAAAGGTCAATGGAAAGATGGTAAAATAGAAGGTCAAGGAACTATGACGTATTCAGATGGTACTACTTATGTAGGTCAATGGTTTGATGATAAACGTGAAGGTTTAGGGATTTTGAAAGATGCAAATGGTGAAAAATATGTAGGTCTGTGGTTAGATGATGAACGTTATGGTCAAGGAACTATGACATATGCAAATGGTAATACTTATGTAGGTCAGTGGAAATATGGCAAAATAGAAGGTCAAGGAACAATGACATATTCAGATGGTACTACTTATGTAGGTCAGTGGTTTGATGATGAGCGTGAAGGTCTAGGAATTTTGAAAAATGCAAATGGTATAGTGATTAAAACGGGCACATGGTATCAAGACCAATATGAAGAAGAATAGTTACAACTATTAATAAATCATAAACTACTATAAGGAGGATTAAGGAATGTTTTGTTCAAAGTGTGGACGTGTTATATTAGGAGAATCAAAATTTTGTTCTGAATGTGGAACAATAGTAAATAAGGAAAGCATAGAATCAGTAGGTAAATATACTATGACTAAGAAGTATAAAGGTTTTAGTAAATTAAGATATGTAGCAGTGGTAGTGGTTATAGCATTAAGTATAGTAGCATGTAAGTATTATATAATAATGAATAATAATAAAAATGAGGCTAAAGCACAAGAATTAGCAGCAGAAGCTATAAAAAAAGATACACCAAAGAAAGCAGTTAAAGTAGAGTACAGTAATGTAGAATTGGAAGCAATTGAAGGTGTCAAAATAATGAGGAGTAAAGTAAGCTCTCCTAAGTCTATAGAATTTTATGGTATAAGAATACTAAGAAATAATGAGATGGACTTCTGTGACTATACTATGTATGACATATCATATATAAATCAAGAAGGTGGAAGAACAAGAAGTATAGCATGTTATACTAGATTTGGTGCGGATGACAAGGACTTTTTCTTAGATATTAATGAGCTGTATTTATTGAACCCAGCACATGTGAAATGGACCTGGGATTTTGATGGTAATGAGAAGTTAGATATAGATAAAATAACAGATATAAATAAAACGATGTAAAAATAGGAATCTTAACAAATTTAAGATAGTGCCAACTATTTTAACCAAGATAACTCAAGCTATGATTTCATTATCAGCAATTAATAGCAGAATGAAAGATTTCTATGATATATTTACTCTTTTAAATGGTAATAATTTTGATGGTATGAAGCTGCAGAAGGCTGTAAATAAGAATTTGCAAACAAGGCACACGTTAATTGAAAGAGAAAATATTATTTTTACAGAAGAGTTTATGAATGACGAGAATAGAATTATAATGTGGAAAGCTTTTTTAAGAAAAATAAACTCTAAAAGTATTGAGTTTGATAAAGTTATGACAACAATTATAGTATTTCTCAAACCTATTTATGACGTGATTGTACATGAAGAAGAATTTTTCGAGTTTTGGGATCATGATAAGAAGCAGTGGAGTAAGTATAAAAATATTGAAAAAATAAAATAGCTATTTAAATTCAAAGGAGTATATAAATTTTGCCCCCTTTTTTGCCCCTTATCGGTTATATTTAATAGGCACTATTTAGACTTACTTAAAAAGTATAATGAGTATATACAATGGATTGAAGGCTTTATAGCATCAATTAAACTTGACTATTACGAACCAGTTGGTCGTAGGTAAAAATAAGTTATATTGAAATTTAAAAGAGAAACTATATTAACACCACTTTTACTTGAGGAGACAGATATACTGTTAAAGGAAATTAAGGTTTCATACGCTAACATTTAAAAGCATGTTTCAAATTAAACAGCTTAATAAATTTCAAGATTTGAAAATACTGTCATTTTTTATCTTCTATAAAAATATGCTATAAAGGTTTCGCTATAAAATGTAAAGCTTATGAAACAATTGGAAATGTATAAGAAAATAAAAATCAAAAGACTGTACTTAGGGGAAACCAAGTGGAATGGACTAAATGACTAGAGTCTAAAGTTTATATGAATACTTAATATTTATAACATAGTTAATTACTCAACTTTTGATATGCAAAATGTATCGTCGTTGAGAAATTAGCAGTCACTATTAATTGCTTAAATTGGAGGAACTTAAAGAGGTAGGTCAATAATATTGACCTACCTCTTTAAGTAAAGAAGTCTGGTTAATGATAGGTAGGGAACATAACAATATACTTGATAATTCTCACTTTTCAAATTTCACTAATACAAGAACAGTATTTAACTTAATAATTCGTTACTACATATTAAATGAAATTTTAAATGAAAAAGAAATACATGAGAAGGTAGTATAATATTATTATATATACGAACTTTATTCTGGTAAGAATTCACTCAAACTTATTGGAATATTAATTCTTAATTTTTTTTGCTGTAGGCTACCTCATATCCGCCACTTTCTTCTATTAAATAATCATTTTTTTTACTTACATCTTTATATATTGGATTTTGACTTGTTGTAAAATGAAGTTGAACCAATAAAAAAATCCATAGTGGATTAATTCTGTGTTATGCTTTAATCGTCTAAAATAAAACACACAGGAGATAGATTAAATATTAGTATTGATAAGTAACATTCATTTTACAATTTTTATTTAAACTCTTGTAAAGCGTTGATAAATCGAGGAACCGAAAGTTACACAAATGCATTGTGTAACTTTCAAAACACTCAAAATCCACATTAATAATATATTTTGCCCCTAATATACCTTTTTGGCGGGATAGGTAAAACTACCCAATATCTAAGGCGAAAATTTAAAAATAGTAAATATATAAATCATTGTGAGGAATATGAGTGTTAAAGTTTGCGAGCTGTAATAATTGCTTCTCCATTAGGCGGAATGTCGTTATTAATATTTATATTAACAAATTTTGCTTCCTTAATCCATTCAATATATTCTTTTTCGGTAAATGCTTGTCCTTCATCATAAGTATTAATAAACACAAGATTAAAGGCAACTGATTGAGTAGGTGACAAATGTGAATTATTTAAAATTTTACCTATAATATATATAGTTCCACCTGGTTCTAGTACGTCATATATATTTTTTATAGCTTCTCGTGCCATATTAGGAGAAAGAACTTGAATAAAATGATGCATAATCACAATATCATATATTCCTTCTGGAGCCTTTTTAACAAGATCACATTCAATTATATTAATACGATTTGACATATTACTCTCTGAAATAAATTTTCTTGTGATTGAAGCGATAGTCGGAAGTTCAACTATCGTAGCTTTAATGTTAGAACAGCTCTGACATATACCAATTGCTAAGCCGCATGATCCACCAGCAACATCCAATAAATGTTTATATTGAAATAAATTAAGTCTAGTTGCTAGTTCTATTCCAATTTTTAATGCACCAGTATGTAATCCTTAAAATATCTTAAACAAAATATCTTCTGGAAGTGTTTCAAAATCAAGCTTCGCTGTGGTTTTCCAGTTCGGATGGTTTCTTCAGTTTTTTGTATAGAACCTAGCATCATAGAAATAAAACCGCCAATATACCCAGGCTTGTCTCTAACTAAAAATTTATTAGTCTCATCAGTATTAGTAAATATAACATTATCTACTTTCATTAATTGTGCATTTACAAGCATATAAAGTAATATCAATAGCTTTCCTGTATTTAGATTAAGATTTGTTGCAAGTTCGTCTACGTTTTTTGAACTTTTACTTAACTCAGTAAATATATCTAGTTTGTTGCCGGTTATCATTGCAAAAGGTATGAGCTTAAACCCTTTTGAAAAAGGTATTAAAGAAAAATATGCATATATCTCAAAAGACTTAAAAGAAATGATATCAAGACTTGATTATCTTAATGAAACTAGAGGCATTGGATTATTTACAGCCTCAGCTGGGTCAGGAAAAACTTTTGCTCTAAGATGTTTCGCGAAGAAAGTCAATCCAAATTTAACAAAGGTTATTTATCTTTGCTTTACCACCGTAACTACTACTGAGTTTTATCGTCAGTTTTGTATTGCTTTAGGACTCGAACCTTGCTCTCGAAAGGCAGACATGTTTAAAAATATAAAAGACTATATGGAAAACATGAGCAGTGATAAGGGCGTCCATTACATACTTGTATGGGATGAAGCACAGTATTTGAGTAATGATATATTAAAGGATTTAAAATTACTTATGAATTTTTCTATGGACTCAAAGGATTGTTTTTCACTGGTTTTAATAGGCCACCCTATACTTAATAACATCTTAGAAAAATAGATACATGAAGCATTAAAGCAAAGGATCATAATAAATTATGATTTTGAAGGCCTTTCAGAGACTGAGGCTATAGAATACATTTATTCTAGACTTTCATTGGCAGGTGCTTCTTCTGAAATAATTGATAATAATGCCATTTTAGATGCATATGGTAGCTGCGCTGGTTCTATAAGACGTCTAAATATGATATTAACAAAGGCTTTAATAATAGGTGCACAGCACGAAAAAACAGTGATTGACACCGACACAATAATGGCTGCCGCCAATGAATTATCGCTTCGGTAACTATAGATTATTTTTATATGAGGAGGATTGTCTATGCTAATTAAATTTGAGTGTACAATGAAAATGGACAAAAGAATAGAAAACTGGTCTGGGATGATAACTAAATTAACTAAGTTTGGAAGTCATTACGAGCTTAAGATTGAAAGTAGAAGTGGATTTATTGTAGTTATAGGGAAAACAAGTTATGGTAATTTTGCTTGTATTCCTGATTATGATGTAGGTTGTCATCTTTCTACCTTAAATGATTTACTTTGGAACTCCGAATGCTTACGTGCAATTATGAACAAAGTAGATGCTATAACTGTGGCTCACGCATTACAAGCTGTCGCTGAACATATTGATCTAAACTAACATACGTGGGTAGCTATTATTGCTACTCATTTTTTATATAAAAGTAGCCTTCCGGCTAAAAGAAATTATATTAATAAAATGATTTTTTCTTATTCATAAAGTGATTTCTTAGGAATAATCTGACGTAAATCACCTACTAATAATAGAAATAAAATGATGTTTCAATTGGCAATAATTTGACGTTTAACATTATAATAATTAAAATAGATTTATTAATAGGAAGGAGCTATATATATGGAATATAAATCACTTTCAAGTATATTTTATAGTGATAATAGCAAGTATGTAGAATTATATAAAGGTAGACTAAATAGTGAATCAACGCATAAGTTTGATTTTAAAGTAAATGAATATAATGCTTTTGTTTGTTATTAATCGTGATATATTAGATAAGGTTCAAACTATTATGGAATTGGATCGAGAATTATTAATTTTGATGCATAATGTACCCGTTATAGCGTTAAATCAGTATAAAAAGAAATGTTTAATAGATGAAATAAAAATGACTAATGAAATTGAGGGAGTGAATAGTACACGAAAAGAAATTAGTGATATTATAAATAATATTACAGATAAAAATGAGAGAAAAAGATTATATGGATTAGTAAAGAAATATAGAATGTTATTAGACGAGGATATAAAACTCAATGAATGTGAAGATATAAGAAAATTATATAATGAATTAGTGTTAAAAGAAGCAACAGGAGGGGATTCTAAAAATGAGCCAGATGGAACTATTTTTAGAAGGGGAAAAGTGTTTGTGCAGGATCCATCAGGAAAAACAATTCATAATGGTTTATATCCAGAAGATAAAATTATAAAAGAGATGTCTAGTGGATTAAACATTTTAAATAATGATGATTATAATTATTTAATAAGGATTGCAGTTTTTCATTACATATTTGGATATATTCATCCATTTTATGATGGTAATGGTAGGCTTAGTAGATTTATAAGCAGTTATTTATTATCACGTAAATTACAGATTTTAGTGTCATATAGGTTGTCATATACAATAAAAGAGAATATAGGTTCATATTACAAGAGTTTTAAAGAGGCTAATGATGATAAAAATAGAGGGGATTTAACAATTTTTGTAGTTATTTTTTTTGATATGCTTATTAAATCGTTAGAGGATTTATGTAACTCATTAACTGAAAAACAAAATAAACTTAATTATTATGAAGATATATTAATAAGAGTATGTGGAAAAGATAAAAAGAAGTTTAGTGTTTTGTTTATATTAGTTCAAAACACTTTATTTGGAGAAAATGGATTAAGTATAGATGAATTACGTATAATTTCCAATATAGGTAAAACTAAAATTATTAATTCATTAAAAGAGCTAGATAAATTAATTTATATTGCAAAGGATGGAAGAAAAAGATTATACAGTGTAAATGAAAAGGCTATAAGCAATTTGAATTTACACTGTATAAATTCTACTGAATAGTACTGTTAAAAGGGAGTGTATATTCTCTTTTAGATACCAATAGTAGCTTTTTAGCAAGGACTTAGAAGAAGAAATCATAATAAATAAAAAAATCAAACAAATAACATAACAATTAATTTTAGCTTTTTCTGAAATCTTTAGTGGAGTTCGTGTGGTATATGAAGTAGGGCAAAATTATGTATGGATGATAACAGCTTATTATCCTGATAAAGATCAATGATCTGAAGACTTAAAAGTAGAGGGCGGCAAAAAGGGATTGCATTTTATGTAAATCTAATTTAGTTAAAGGCAATGTTAACCATATTGTAGATTTTGATGGACATATAATTATAATTAAGAGCATACCAGCAAATATTTGCAAATAATGTGGTGAGTATTATATGGAGAATGATATAGCGTTAAAGCTTGAAAAAATAATTGAAGATGCAAAAAAAAAGGGTGGAAATATGTTTACTGATCTTGTAGAAATACATTTTTTGGAGATTGAGAAAGTTAAAAAATAAAAATTTAAAGAAGATAAACTACGAAGATATTATCTCTTTTTAGTGAAGATATAAGTGAAAAAGAGTTAAAGGAGTTGATAGATATGGATGCTGATATTAAAAAAGCAGAAGAAAAGATAGAATATCTAAGCAGTGATCCAAAGACATTGGAACTTGACAAAGCAAGAGAAAGATCACTTCATGAGAGGGCTAATATGATAAGCTCTGCTAAGGATGAAGGAATAGAAGCAGGAATAAAAGCAAAAGAAATAGTAGATGGTACTAATTTTCTTAGATTTGGAGTAAATGAAGAAATTGTATCAAAAGGAACAGGCTACCAATAGAAAAGGTGCTAGAACTAAAAACCGTTTTGTCGTCCATCAATATAGAATGTATCTCTACTTAATTCTGCACCACATTCCCAACATACCGTTCCGAAATCATAATATATTTTTTTAAACTCAACATAATCTTTTAATGGCTCGAATACATCATATTTTAAATACGGCTTTACATCAAATAACTTTACCTCACCAGTTTCAAAAGTTATTGTAAGTGTAAAATCTTCGTTAGTTATAGCACTTAAAACCTTGGGAGACATTTTATTCATCATTATTACTCCTTTTATTTAGGTTAGGGCAAGGGTTAACCGTCACCAAGCCATTTTTTATTAGTTGAAATATTAACCTTTCTAATCTTTAAATATTAGAGGAGCATTTAAGATTTTTTTCTGCCTTAAATTTAATATCTATAATGGTTCTTTTTTATTGTATAGGAAACAACTTGTGCAAATGATTGTGGATAACAGACCGTAGGGAGATTTTGTTCTATTATTGCTAAAATCTTATTCTTTAAATATTCCACTCATAATTCACCAATTTATCCTTCATTTTCAGGTTTATTCCTACACCGTTGTATGACATTTTAATCTGCAGCAAGAACAGTTTAAAAAATCTTAGATAGCTCAAAATAAATTATAAACTGTTTGAAAGTATCTCAATAGAATTTTTTGTGACCTTTTGTAAATTATCTTTTATATCTGCAAAATTACTGTCTTTATTAACATTCTTTATGCTTTTGTTAAACTCTGATGTATTAATAAAACCATATTTTAAGATTTTCATTATAACACTTTCCTTCTCATATTATTTTTTTTATTCTCAAGTTTATTATACTATAAAAGTTATTACACAAAATATTAATTAATAAAAAAATTATTAACTAATTAAACAGTTTGCTCCTTTTATATTTCACTATTTACAATAATATGTGATTATTTAAAGCGTTTAAAAAACACATCTAATTATTTGTTCCAAATAATGAAGGGGTTGTAAATGGGAACATTAAAAATTAATATAAAAAGATTAATGACAAAAATATAAAATTAAAATAGTGAAAATAAAGATTTAGAAAGAAAAATGTTAGAGGAGTGTTACCGGCAAAGTTATATGGTGGGATTTCGGTAACTACATTTACTGGATTTTTACCAGTAGTAAAAGGTTGCTATTGACATTGAGCCTCTATGTGTATGAATATAAACCCTTAAGGACGCCTTATAAATAAGGGCTTGCAGCGGATAGACTACCATACCCATCCCCAATGTAAATAGTTCGCTATGCCAACCTTAGTTCTCGAACTGGAAGAAATTCACCCTTTTTACTTGCCGAAATCCCTCCCTTTGTGAATGTCGGTTACAAGGAGTTTGCAAGTAAATGTGCTGAATATATTTATGTATAATGAAATAAACATAGCAAGTCTTAGATTAGATCCCGGGGAATATCAAGAGGGTATAGAAACTTTTGATAAAACTATTGAATCTTAATGGGTATTTGTATATGCTAAATATATTTATAAGAAAGAAGGAAAATATAAGTATTCATGTGGCTGCAGGTAAAATAAATAAGGATTTACTTAGAGAGATAACGGAATCCCTAATATATGAAGATGATTATTCAGAAGAGTTGAAGTTGAAGATTATAAATTCGATTCTTTGATTAATATTTTTGGCTCAAATTAACATTAGTAATTTAATGTATAATTAAATATAAATTTTATGTGGTGATTTATAAAAAAGAGGCGTGGATGAAAAACAAATATAAAAAGCCATCAGAATTAAACATCTGATTGCTTTTTACCTTTAATATATGATGCAAGAATTTATTCATAATCAATCAAATTCATGCAAGTTCACTTAAAAACTTTCTTAGGTACTTAAAGACATTCTTAGAACATACACATTTAAATACATTATATGTTGATTTTAAATAGATTTTTAATTATAATAATAATATTATACTATTAATCTTGTAACCTTTCATCGATTAAAGCATCGAAAAATGCTAGTGTTTCTACCTTGATTATTTTTTTAAGTAGCCATTCTAGAACTACAATATCATTAATTGCCATAATTTTTTCTAAAATTCTAGTTCCAATAAAATCGAATTTTTCTGACAAATTAGTAATCAAATTTTTCTTGGTTGTATTTATTTGTACTTCTATTGTTACTTTTTCAACTATCCTTTTTCGCTCTTCTTTTATCCATTCTTCAAATAATGGTGAATCAATAATCATACCCATATTCCTCCTATTAAATGTTATATTTTATAAAGTACCCAAATACATGATTTTGTATTGAATCTTAACTCATATATTTTTTCTATATTATTAATAATACTAGTACAAGTACAAACTTGATTTATTATACCACAAATTTTTAATGTATTTTTAGTTTTTATTTTATCTATATTGACAACCAAATAAGGCTTTTGCTGTATTTGCATGCGAAATCTTAAAGGTTTTATGTTTCCAAAAACATCGGTTATTATAATGATTTCAATTGGCATATTTTACACTTTCAAAGACTTACCTCTTTGCAATTTAGAACACTAGTTCTTATAATTATACAGCAAATTTGATAATTTTAATAGGAGAAACATCTGTAAGGTTAAAGGTAAAAAAATACAATAATTATAATATAAAGATTTATGATATTATATAATGCTCTAGAACTAGTTCAAAAGAAATCACAAGATATTGGTATACTTATTCAAAATTTAAAAGATACTTTTGGTCAAATCAGAACTCAACCATATTCTATTAAAGATATCAGTCAAACGAATGTATCTAGAATTGAATCTGTTATGGATAAGGCAATAGAATATGGTTCACTCTTTCTTTTATGACATTGTTAGATGGGTTATTAGTAGCATTAATATATGGAGGTATTGAAAGATTTAATCAAAAATTTAAAATTTTTTGGGACGTATATTGGAATGGTTTATTAAATGGCTAATTTATTTAATAATACAAGGAGGATATATGAAAGAAAATGGAGTTTCAGAAAAATATACCTTTAATATTATAACACTTACACTTATCTCAATTATTAGCTGCATTAAAAATATTTTTATTTTATGGTTTTCTTGCAAGTATACTTATTACATCAAGCTTACTTATAAAAAATGGATTTTCCACAACTGAACTTTTAAATATGGTAAAGAAAGGTCTATGCGAGTGTAAATCACTATTCATTTTAATGGGATTAATTGGTGCTATGATTTCTATATGGATGGCTTCAGGAGTTGTACCAACTATGTTATATTATGGACTTAGGCATATGCAAGGTATGAATTTCTTATTTACCACTTTTATCCTTACATCGATAGTTTCATTATTTATGGGTACATCATTTGGAACTATTAGTTGTGTAGGAATTGCATTATTAGGATTGGCAAAAATATTTGGAATTCCTAACTATATTCTTTTAGGAGCTATAGTTTCGGGGGCTTTTATAGCAGATAAGATTTCTCCAATATCAAGCCTTTTCAATCTCACACTAGAAACCATAAAAACAAGTTACAAAAAAGCTTTAGTGTCCATATTAAAGACTTTACTCCCAACTTATTTTCTATCAGGATTAATATATTATTTTATAGGAACAAAATATAGTATAGTTCTTGTAAACTCAAATATGAGTTACTTTATTTCAGCTATTAATAGAAATTTTGTTGTTTCACCACTATTATTACTTTTACCTTCAAGCATTATAATTATGTCATTTTTAGGAATGAAGATGGTAAAATTAGTATCTTTAGCCCTAGTTGCTGGAATAATTGTTTCAATTAGTTTACAGAAAACAAATTTTCATGATATTATTGTTGCGATATTTAATGGCTACAGAGTAAATACTAATTCTGTTGATTTAAATACTGTGTTAGTTAGTGGTGGTGTGGTGTCTATGGTATCAATAATACTTATAATAGCAGGAGCAATCAGCCTAAGTAGTATGTTCCAGAAACTGGACTTTTAGTGACCAAAGTGTTGGTATAATATTACCTGGAAAGCTTTTAAGAGATAAATATAGAGAATTAGAAATTAACAATACTACTTTGGCTAGAACTATAACAGACACAGGAACAGTTATTGCACCACTTATCCCATGGAATGTAAATTCATTATTTATTTTTATAACAACAGGGATTCCAACTGTGTCATATGCACCTTATGCGGTGTTATGCTACGTGTCACCCATGATTACATTTCTATTCGCTTATCTGCATAAATTTAAAACTGGAAAACAGGTAAAAAAAGTACAAGGCAGAAATATGTGAGTAGTTGTTATGTTATCTCCTATAAAAGATAGAATAAATATTAACAATACAAGTTTAATTTTACCTTTTAGTTTTGCTTTCTTAGATTTTATATTTTTTACCACCTAATGTTGTTATTTTTTTAATGTGTATTTAATTATAGACTAACTATTAGTTGGAATATAGTGTAAAAGTAATATTTAATCATCCTTTCGAATTATAATTATAATGCTGTAAAGTTTAAAATCTTCATATATTTCAAAATCTAACTTTTTCTTTGTTATTTATTTGTTTTTGCATTTCTTTTATTATTTCGACCATGTTAGCTTGATTTTCAATAAGAGTGTCCATTTTTTTATGTAAATCTTCAATTATTAATTCTGATTTTAGATTAACTTTATAATCATTTTTTGATTTTATTCTATCTTTTTCTTCAGTTCTATTTTGACTCATCATAATAACTGGAGCTTGGATTGCTGCTGTACAGGATAAAACAAGGTTCAGAAGAATAAAAGGAAATGGGTCAAAGCCATTCTTGAATGTTTTATTGAATATTATCCAAATTGCAATTCCTGAAAGCGCAATAATTATAAATTTCCAGCTGCCAACTTCAGCTGCTATTTTATCAGCCATTTTATTCCCAAATGTAGTATTTTTAGCATGTACAACATTTGAATCTTTAGAGATTTTACTTTCCATTAAATCATGTAGAAGGTCTTCTTCGATATCATTAAATATTTGTCCTTGCTCTAATATTCCTTTTACAAGTTTTTCTGTATCTACGCAACTATTATTGCTAATACAATCGTCATTGATTTTCATAAATGCACTCCTTATATTTTAATTTTAGGTTCCAAATTGAAGTTTATTATTAATCGTTTATAATTTTATCTATAAAACTATAACATAACTACTTATTAATTGCATTGTATTAAATTGTTTTAATGTATAAATATTGTATTGATATAAATTGATTATGTAAAATACTCTATTCCGTTTGAATTACTCACATCACTACTAGATATGTAATAGATATTATAGATGAAGAATGATATTCATATTAAGTGAGTATCCTTATTACTTTACATCAAACACATTCAAAATTTTACAGTGCTGATTTAATTTGCCCTCTTTTTTGCCCCTTATAGTCTAAATTTAACGGGTATTACTAAATTTAGTTAAAAAGTAAAATGACTATTTGTAAGGGATTGAAGGCTTTTTAACATTAACTAAACGTGCATATTACGAACCAGTTGGTTGCAAGTTCAGACGTTGTCGGCAACTTCTAAAGAGAGTTGTTTAACTTATTTTAAATAGCTTTAGTTTTCACTTGATTGGGTATTAAAGCACATAGAGCTATTTAGGTTATAACCTAAATAGCTCTAATACATAAAAATTATAAAACTTAAGATTATACAATCTCGCACAAAGATATTTATATGGTGTAGTGATATACATTTGGTCTAGTAGTACCAATTATAGTACCAAATCAATAAAAAAGACTGCATAATTTAGCTTTAAAACTAAGTGATACAGTCTTTCTTTAAAATGTATGGTGCCGAAGGCGGGAATCGAACCCGCACGGTTGTTACACCACTGGATTTTGAGTCCAATATTCTATTGATTAATACTAATTATGTAAAATTATTAAAGATTGCTGTATACCTTGAAATGACTGGGTTACAAGGTATTTTATGAAACTGATTTGATGGAAGCATTGATACTCTTACAACATATTATTTATAAAATTTTTAGAAGATTTTTAGAAGAAATATGGTATCATAATGCATTGAAGACTATGAGGTTATAAGTCTTTAGTAATATGTTTTTTTAAAATCATTTTAAATAAAAAAAAGGATACAAAGATTAGATATCTAGTTAACTTGTATATTTTTTTATATTTAAAAATAAAGGATATAATGTAATTTTGTAGAATTAGGCTAAGGAAGACTATTTAGGAGGCATTTGCCATCGATGTAAAATTTAAGAAGTATAAAGATAACTTTATAAAAAATAACTTTTTCGAAAAGGGTTGCAGAGTTAAACTTGAAGAGTATGAAAAATCAGATGATAAAGAAATGTATGTTTACGATAACACAGGAATCGGACAAGAATGTTATAGAAAAGATGTATTTGAATTAACCGATGAAGAGTTAGTTTTAGGCATAAAAATAAACAATTATAAATTAAATAAAAGAATGAATAATAATATCAATACTATGAAAAAAATAATGATATTTTGGTTAGTTCTAACATTAATAAATTTAGCAGGAGTTTTTTATATAGTATCTAAGATCGCAAATATAGCAAATATAACACAATAATTTATTTTATAGGAAAACATTACCCTTCCAATTTTAGTAAAATGATGTATAATAAACATATGGGAACATATGTTTTGGAGGGGGCGATAATATGAAAATTATAGCAAAAGAAATTGAAATGGTTTCATGGACAGATACAAAAGGGAATATAAATCCTGTTAGATTTAGGATTGCTAATGAGGATGAAAGTATTTCTGTTATAAAAATAGATAAAGTTATTACAGTAGATAAAGAAAAGTTGGCAGGAAATCTTATGTTAGCGTATAAGTGTCTTAGTGTTATTAATGAGGTAGATAGAATATATCAGCTTAAATATGAGCTTGGTACTTGTAAGTGGATGTTATTTAAGATCTAAACTTTATAAATTTTTAACAAATATTCTATAAAAGCTACAGGTAAAATCACTTAGAATATTTTAGTTAGTTGTAGGTCATTATAATTATAAGATATTTATTAAATTAATTTTAAAAATTTTAATATCTTATATGAAAGATGGTATTTACATAGCAATTTTGCGCAATACAGGTGGAATAGTAATGCTCATTTGGATGTTTGGGCTAATGTTTGATATTGGTGATAGTTTGGTACATATATTACTTATAATAGCTATAATATTTTTCATTATGGATATAATTATCGGAAGAGGTAAAAGAGCTGTATAGGTTAACTTTTATAGCATTTCTATTTGAAAGCTATACAAAAATAAAATTACTGCACTAGTTGATAAAGCATTAAAAGCTACTTGTAAAGTCACTGTTAATCCAATAATTCATGTAACTAAAGTAAGTTTAAATAAAACTACAGACACTTTAATTGTAGGAAATGCAGTTACTTTATCATCAACAATAGCTCCAAGTAATGTGGTAAATAAAGGTGTAACATGGAAATCATCAAATGCATCCATAGCAACTGTAGATAATGAAGGTAAAGTAATAGCATTAAAAGCAGGAACTGCAACAATTACAGTAACTACAGCAGATGGAAGTAAGACAGCTAATTGTATTGTTACAGTTATCAATGGCATTAGTGATAACACAGATATAACTAATAAATTTACCAATTCAAGATTTAAGACTAAGGTATATTCTGTAATAAAAAAAGTTAGTTCAGCTCCAATACTTTATTCTGATGTTAAAAACATAAAATCCTTAGACTTATCAACTCTTGGTATAAGCAATCTGAGTGGTATTGAGTATTTTACAGCATTGACTTCTTTTGACTGTAGTTATAATCAATTAACAACCTTAGATTTAAGTAAGAATATAGCATTAACCTCTTTAAGAGGTAACAATAATCAATTGATAGCCTTAGATATAAGTAAAAATATTGCATTAGTTACTTTATGTTTTAGTTGTAACAAATTAACAACCTTAGATTTAAGTAAAAATACAGCATTAACTAGATTATGGTGTGATTCTAACAACCTAATAGCCTTAGACGTAAGTAAGAATACGGCATTAAATTATTTAGATTGTGATTTTAACAACTTAACAACCTTAGATATAAGTAAAAATATATTAACTAATTTAGATTGTGAATATAACCAACTAACAACCCTTTATGCTGCTTATATAAATACTTGGGATACTTATGATTATAGTCATCAGTATACAGATTCAACACATACAACTACAACCGATAGTTTGTCATAACAATTAAAAAATAGAATAATATTCTGATTAAAGGTTATAATACTCTTAACACATTAAACATAAAATGTTTTTGGCAATTGATTGTGCAACATACATCCTAAACAACCTTTTTAATTATAGTTTAGGATCAGTTAAAGGAATCAGCTTGATTTTTTGAGCTGATTTTTTTGTATTCTATTTCAAATTAATAATTTAGAACTTAATAAAAAATACTGCACTAGGAAGGAGTCCCTATGCAGTATCTCAAATCAATTTTTATGCCAAGTTTACGAAGATTGGTATATTTAAATTATTGACAAATTCTCGAATTTTATTCACTTTAATTAATATAAATAGTTGGATTATGGAACCTTTTTAATGCATTATGGATATTATATCAAATCGTAGTCTTAAATTCTTTAATATCAATCAATCCCTTGTAGCCTAGCGTAATTGCTAGGTATTTTTTTTATTTTATTGTAATAAATATTTACAATAAAAGGAATATTAAAACATTTATCGAATATATACAATAAAACTTATGAAGAGGTGATTATATTGAAGGAATAAAATGTTTGTTAAAAGAGTAAGATTAAAGGAATACATGATAGACTCAAAAACCGAATTTGCTAATAAATTAGAAATACCAGTTCAAACATACATAAAGTGGGAAAACAAGATAAACACTCCAACCTTATTAAAGGCTCTTGAGGTAGCAAAAAAATTAAATAAGAAAGTAGAAGATATATGGCATCTCAGGTAGATGCTATTTTTTTATCTAAAAATTAGAGTATTTATCTAAAAAGATATATAGAACAAGTACTGTATTCTAATTTCATTAGATTCTTAACAGTATTTTTGACATATTAAGTCCATGGGCTATTTGTTTTATTGGTACCCCTTTGTTATACATATTTTAAACTGTATGCTAATCCCTCATGTCGTTCACCTACACTAAATAAATTAATTATTTAGCTCCTACTCGGTTTCTTTTATCCTCAATATTGTCTAACATAGCCTAATTCAAAAACACGAATGATGAAAGTTTCTGTACCAATATTAATATATTAGTAATGATACCAACAGCTATCATTTTCAAATCACTAGTTAAGATCTTTCCTCAGGATTTGCTGATGTACCTTTGTTTACAATTAATCTTGCCATTCCTTGAAATTTTCTATCATACTAACAGTGGGAAATCTGTTTGATTTAACTTAATGCGATAACTTTTTTAACATAATTGAATACTCTTTCTTGTCATACTGTTCTATAATAATATTATTATTAACGTAGGTCTTAAAAAGTACAACACGTATGTTAATCCTCTCCATCGATACATTAATTAAAATATTCTATTTGAAGTTAGTGTTCTTAAAGCTTCTTCCTTCTCTCCCTACCTGTTAGTATTATTAGTACAAATAAGTGATACGTGATAACTGTAACCCCTTAGTTTATAAGGGTTACAAGGTTAACATGAGCATACAAATAAATGACACTTGATATGATGATAAAAAATTCCAATTAGGATCCTAATAATTCACATTATAAGTACAATGTTCTATTCCATTATTTTCTTCTGTTATCTTTTTTATATATTTCTTTTTTAAAAGATTATTAGTAATTAAAGAAATTCCTTGTTGCGTTTTTCCAATCTTTCTTGAAATATACTTTTGACTAGCCCAACAGTCATTTTTTGCGTCACCTACCATCATTGAAAGAAAGCTATAAACCTTTATTTCTCCATCAGTTAATTCGTTTAGCATTAGCCGAACTACTCTGTTCTCTAACATTGTAAAACCTGCAACAACTGAGAAGAACGGATTTATATAGTATATATATTCTTCTTTATTTCTTCTGTTAGTTCTTTTTTTGCATACATATCCCATGTTAACTAAATCCTTTATATTTCTAACAAATGTACTTCTGCTTATCGCTGCAAATTCCTCTATGTCGTTTTGTGTAAATTCCTTTATTTTCTTCACATTTTCTTCAAGTTTTAAAGACAAATATATTTTTATTGATCCACCTTTTATTTTGTCGAAATCTGTGAAGATAGTATTTGGAATACTAATTTTGTTTTGTTTTGAGTGCTTTTTGAAGTCATAGGACCCATATTCTTTAGCTAAGTCTGTTGTATAATTTCCAAACTTACTTTTTAAACCATAAGCATATATCCTAGTCACTTCTGTTGCTATAAATAGTTCGTCTAGAATCGGTGTGGATTTTTTGCCCCACAACGTCATTGCTTGTATTATAGTTTGTATATTAAGCCCTAAACTATTTCTCAAAAATGGAATTAAAAATAATATGACTTGATTTCTGTAACCATCTCTCGAACCTGAGAACATATATTGAATTGGTTTTGGAAGTTCTTCAAAGTTAATCATGAAATATGCTTGTTTAAGGCTCTCTTTATTAATTTTGTTGACTTCAGTTTTTTTAGCTGTTTGTTCTCCAATTTCTGTTTTTATAATTGCTGTCGTAGTGAAACTTTTAATATTTAATTGCGGTTTCTGACTAGTTTGATGAATAACATCTTTCATACTCTTGATTTTTTCAAATATATCTTCAATATGATACCTTTTCTCTGTCCAAGTTATAGTTGTTGTTGCGAATATTTCAGGTGAAGTCTCGTTATAATATTTACTCTTTTTATCGATAGATTTACAATTAAAACTGTAAGGTAGCCTACCAATTCTTGCTGGGTCAACAAATGCACCATCTATCTTCAAACCCTTTTTTAATATTGAATTTGTAAATTTTTTTAGCATATCTTTATCAGTCACTAGATGATTTAATAAAATTATGCTCTGAAAACCATGACCTGTGAATATGTCTATTGTTTCTATATCTAAATCTAGCAATTTTTGTTTTTCTTTCTCGAAATTTTTTATAGTAATGTTATCAAAATCCATAACAAGAATCGTTGTAAAGAGTGCATTTTGATTATTTACTTTTCCTTTTTGATATACTTTACTATTACCATGTGTTTCTTTGCTATAGTCAAAAGCATAAATGGAATAATAGAGACAGTATCCTTTACCATTCAAAAGGCCTAAAAATACTTTCAAAGCTTTTATGTCATTTGGTCCCATATGCCAAGCATGATAGCTTCTTATATAAGTTTTTATTTCAGCATCTCTTTTCACAGCCCTTAGCTCGATGCAGCCTTCATTCCAGTTTTTTTTATCAATTATAAAAGGATATATAGTTTTTAAAAACTTTACCATTTTCTCTACCTGATTGGATAGTTCTTTTTCGCTAAAAAAAGGTACATGATTGTAAATAACCATTGGTTTTTCGTTTTGTATTTCTATTTTTGTTTCCATAATTGCCCTCCTTATTTTCTATACATATAAATAAGGTTTTTGCATTTAAAATATAAAAGGGCTATGGACAAAGGTTTTGAGCTGAATTTATAGAGTGAAAAACAAAACAGTACAGAAGTTTTATTCTATATCAAATAAAGAATGTGAATTAAATGAAAAGAATAATTTAAGGTAAGAAGAGTTTTTCAACATGAAGTAGAGGATAAAAAGTATTGCTATAAATTCGCAGCAATGTTTTTTTGTTTTCTTAACCCAACTATAAAAATAATTTTCTACATTTTTATATTATTTTTGAATTTGTTATATCTACATGCATAGAAGAAAAATGAGTATAAATGGAGGATGTATGTATGAAGGTAACGATAAATGGTAAACTAAGCCAAGAAGTGTTAAAAAATTTCGCAAAAGAATTAAAGAGAATAGCTGAAAAAGAACAAGCTAAAAAATAACTTAGAAAGTGGATTAAATTTATTTTAAATTTAATTTGAATAAAAATATATGTTAGATAATAAAGGATATAATAATAAGCAAGTCGGAAAGGAATGTTGAGTAATTTCTAATAGCTTAGTAAAATTAGTTATTGATATGATTTAGATATTGCAGCTTACCACATTTTCAGTTAAAGAAAGAACATTTAAATATGTATTATAAAACGTTATAATGGCTAATAAAAGCTTGCACTTTGTATAAATATATTGTTGAAGAAGCTTTAAAAGGGGTATCCCCTCAAAACATAGCTTGGGGTTTAAATAAACAAGAAATAAAAACAAGAAAAGGTAAGTTATGGAGTAATGTAAGTATATATAGAGTATTAACTAATGAAACTTATCTTGGAAAGATTATAAGCAATAAACAAAAGGGTGATGGGCATGCAATTAAAAAAGCAAGTGCAGATGAATTTAAAAGATTACCTAGAGACCAATGGATAGTTGTAGAAAATTGCCATGAAGCTATAATAAGTCAAGATGATTTTGATAAAATAGAAATTATTATTAGTAAAAGGCTTTTAGTTCCAGTTGCTAGTAGGGCAGACAAAGCAGAATTTACAGGAATTCTAAAGTGTGCTTGTTGTGGCCATACAATGCAAGTTCAAAAGAAAAGAGATGGTAAAAGTCTTATTAAAGCTTGTAGTTATATTGTTGGTGATAAAGGTGATAAATGTATAAATAGAGGTGGGTATTTAGAAACTGTAAAAGTAGAAATAAAAAAAGTGATATTAAAGTATAGGGAAGATATTTTAAATGTCTTAAAAAATGATAATTTTAGTGATGATGTAGAAAAAATAACAAAACAAATACAAGCAAAATACAAGGAATTAGGAAAATATGAAGAAGCTTTAATGCGTGCAACAGATTCATTTGATTTAGGAGATTACACAAGAGTAGAATTTTTAGCTAGAAAAGAAAAGTTGAAAGAAAAAATTGATGCAGTGGAGGAAAAAATAAGTTTAATTGAAAAAGGTTACTACTCAGGCATTTCCTATTGGGAATGCCTGAGTAGTAACCTTCTTTTTAGATTCTATAAAAGTAGGTATCTCCTTGCATAAAAGAATAGTAGAGGCATAATCTTTATTAAATGATACAGGGAAAGTCAATTTAACATTAAATTTTATAGGAATTTTCGGCATTTATATCACCCTTTATTTTAGAAGTCACTGACTATATTAGCATAAAAGATTCTCTAAAATAAGAACATTAATATTTAGTATGAACATTTTTTCATCCATAATTTTTAAATATACAATAATGGTATAATTAATCAATAAGCTTAATTCAAAATTGTAAAAATATAGTGAATCTAATTTCAATAATGGAAACTTAATAATGTGGGGAGGGAATATGGATGAAGATAGTAAATCGCTTATTATTTGCTTTACATGCATTTGTAGGTTTAGGAGCCATAGGCGGAGGAGTGATGGCTATTCTCAATCCTCAAGGGCCAGGGGGAATGCCGATTGATGCTTTAAAAAATTCACCTTTTAGTAATTTTATTATACCTGGTATTATCTTATTTATAGTAATTGGAGTTGGTAATGTATTTAGTGCCGTATCTATTCTATTCAAATCAAAATATCAGGGTTATATAAGCAGTGTTTTTAGTTGGGCTTTAGTCATTTGGATTGTAGTTCAATGTATAATGCTAAATGAGGTTGTCTTTCTGCATATTTTATTTTTTATCATTGGATTAATGGAGGCTGTATTATCAATGGTTATTTTGTTTGAGCAGCATTTATTCCCAGCAAATATTGTTCTGAAATTTTACAAAGCAATAAGAAAAGAGATGTAATCTTAAATAGTTATGTCACAATTTTCTTTGAATTCGTATAAATAACTGTAAAAATATAAAGAAATCAGATAAATCGGACAGGTTATGTCTATAAAGGGAAGTGTGCGCCTTGTTTCCGAACAATCTATATAGAAATATATAATAAAATCGGACTGCTAGTGAAAGAGAAAAGCAAGTAGAACTCGTCATTTGAATTGGTAGGGGAAGTACCTACCTGACCCCGTGTGAGGGGTTACAAAATTTCTAATACTCCGACGTGCCCAAACAATATCATGTTTGATGTGCGAAGCTCGGTGAAGTTGCGAAAAATGTTATCTGTGATGATAGTAAGTACGCTGGAAGCTAAAAAACAGTCATGCTTAGAATGTCTTAAAGACTGACGAATCGCCGAAAGTACGGCTCGTAAATTGTAGGGTTTCAAAATAAGAAGAAACTCGCCCCATGTGGGGTACTGTCGTTGAATTACATATACTTCGGTGGAATTCAACTGAAAACCATAAAGGTCCAAGGCTTTTAATATAGAAATCACACTGATTGAAAGTGGCAGTCGGGTTTAAAGGGTAGAGCTAAAACTGTTATGCAAAGCTAAAGTGACGGGAACAAGGGAACTGCAAAAGGATACGTAATATAACGTAATGGGTGATATCTCAGTCCTAACCAATAGGAAATGGTTGGCGAAATTGCAGGGCAGCAGCCTGTAGTAGTGATGAAGCTTCTGTAATGGAGGTAGAGCGAAGGGGCATAGTTTGTACAGTAAAACATGTGACCAGTCTGTTAAGGAAGCCGTAGGCAAAACTGACTAAAACCATAAATACCAAATCCAAAGGAGGCGGTGATTGTGGCACAAAAATTTGACTACCTAAAATCTGAAACAAGATTGCGAAAAATAATAGATGAATTATATAATACTTCAAAATTAGCGAAATTAGAAGGTAAAAGACCCTCGATTAGAGGGCTAGTTGAAATCATGACATCAGAAATAACAATAGTTACTGGTATACACAATATTAAATCCAACAAAGGTAGTAAAACACCTGAGATTGATTCGAAGACAATGCAAAAGGATTATTTGGAAAAATCCTATGAATGGGTTATAGAAGATATTCAAAGTGCGTTTATAAGATTCATTCCACAGAAAATTAGACGTGAGTATATTGATAAACCAGGAAAAGCAGAAAAACGACCATTGGGTATCCCTCCTATAAGAGATGGAATTGTACAAGAGTGTATAAGAATAGTGCTTGAACCAATTCTTGAAGCGCAATTAAGTCTTTTTATAGCTATAAAAAATTTGAGTTCGATGGAATAATTTAAGGCATAAAAAACCCATCAAAAATTTTAATACTGTAGTTGACAAAACTAACAAAATAGAGCAAGAGGATAGGATTATATGCAAAAGTAATTTAGAGTTAGATAAGCTAATTCCGATAAATTATGCTTACTATTATATTAGTAATTTCTGAAGTATTGTTAGAAAGCATAAATTCATGAGTATAGCTTGAATTTACACAGTTAATTAAAATTAAATCATTTTTAACAGTTTTAAAAACTTTATCATTAATAGTAGAGTTAAACTCACCATTTACAGTGTAAAAACAAATTGCTGCTAAATCTTTATTTAATGGAGTTTTATATTCGAATTTAAGCTGTTTGCTTGGACTAATATTAAGATGAAGTAATTCACCATTATAATTTTCTCTTGTCATTAAATTAAAAACAGAAGCTTTACCATAAGTTTTAGTTTTCCAATCGCCCATAAAGTCGTCTTGCTCAAAGGAGTTAAGTAGTTTCTTGTACTTATTTTCATGGTTGAGAGTTATTATTCATTCTATAACCATGAATTTACGAGAAACTTTTGGTAGACTACTAAAAGTAGATTCTGGTATATCAATTTTAGCGATTCCCAACCTCCATAAAAAGTTTTTACTGGCATAATCAGAATTTAGCGAATATGTTGTAAGCTCTGTAGCCATGCCTCCAGACCAAAATGTTGGCTTATAATTTTCTTGCTTTAGTAGTTCTATAATATATTTCATATATTAATTGCACCTCTTCTCATTTATCTTTTATGTTCATTATATTGAAATATATATATATAATCAATTAAGTTAACATGAGTTCAAAATATTAATTGATTTATGGTTAAAGTTACTAGATATGCTACTAACAGAAGTAAAGTTGTTTTAAAAGAATAATTACTATTTCTGCGGAGGCAAATGGTTTGCAATTCTATGCAATGTAGTATGGATATTAAATCCTCTTTATCAACTCCCTCATTATTCCATATAATGGAAAGTTGGAAAAATGATTAAAGTGTATAAGGGAATATCGCAGTCAGTTAAAAATTAATATTTAAAAAAGAAATTTCTTAGTTAAAGAATAACAGATCTATATGTCGAACTTTGAGAATATGGTGACTTAACTGAAAGGAGATACTATGAAGAAAAGTGAAGAAAAACATATATGGAAGTGCGTTTATTGTGGTGCAAGAATAAAGGCATTAGGTAGTATTATGCCTAAACCTAAAGAATGTCCTAATTGTAAGCATGAAGATTTTGTATAAGTTGTACTACAAAAATAGTTCGTCATAATCAACTGTA
>Ga0209430_1000674_pt1 | contig 31861 bp, 32 predicted proteins | sample BarGraIncub1133A_FD_184504 | JGI IMG/M metagenome (GOLD analysis project Ga0209430, IMG submission 184504) | Arctic peat soil microbial communities from Barrow, Alaska - Barrow Graham LP Incubations 11-33A (SPAdes) (version 2) | ecosystem: Environmental > Terrestrial > Soil > Wetlands > Peat... | reverse complement strand
AAGATTTATGTGAATGGCGGAGTGAAGAGCCGGATGCCTTAATTGGGCACGTCCGGATCTGTGAGGGGTAAGTACCGCGAGGTGCACCTACTCGACAAAAGTTATGGGAAGTTGGCTGCGCCAACTTGTATTTATAAAATCAAAACCTTAATGAAAAGGCAAGAGTGAAGAGCGAAACGTGAGGTCATCATGAGTAATCAAATAAGAGTTGCAGGGATAATAAATGAATCGATAGCTGATGGCCCAGGTATCAGAATGGTTATTTTTTCACAAGGCTGTCAGCATAACTGTAGAGGCTGTCACAATCCACATACTCATTCCTTTGAGGGTGGAGAATTAGTTGAAATAGATAAAATTTTAAATGACTTAAAGAAAAACTCTCTTTTAGATGGAGTTACCCTTAGTGGTGGTGACCCCTTTGAGCAGGCAGAAAAGTTTGCAGTACTAGCAAGTGAGGTAAAAAAAATAGGTATGAATGTAATAACCTATACAGGGTATACCTATGAGCAGCTTGTGGGGTACTCTTCTGAGAGAAAAGGTTATAAGGATCTGCTGGAAAACACTGATATGCTAGTTGATGGTCCATTTATTATGGGAGAGAGAAACCTTCTTTTAAAATTTAGAGGTTCAAACAATCAACGCATTATAGATGTGCCTAATAGTATCAAGAACCACAAGGTAGAACTTGCAGTTATATAGGGTAGATCTTAGTGAAAAGTTAAAAGTGAATAGTGAATAGTTATGGAAAGTTGGCTGCGCCGACTGATTATAATTAAAGCAAAAACCAGGTATTCAGTTTTTATTAAATTTTCGTCGACGAAGTCGACACACCATAACTATTCACTAATCACCATTCACTTTTCACTGCTTTTCCCTATATCTCCCTAAAAGCCACACCCTCAGTAAAGCAAATAGCAGCTCCAACAGCTGTGGCATATTCGGCATTTTGCGGCGTCTGAAAGTTGACTTCATAAAGCTTGCTCAGCTGGTTAAATATGTGTTCTGATTGTGGTACATTTGTTAAATTACCAGTTAAGACCACATCTTTAATGTTATCGATTTTTGTATTAAAGACAGCAAGCATACCGATAGTCTGGAAAACTAGGTTTATTATTCCCATTGCTAAATCAGCTTTAGTTGCTAAATCACTTATTTTTCCGAAGTTGGAGGCGGTGGTTTCGTAAGGCAGTGTTTCCATTACCTCTTTAGAAATATCACCAATTGTAAGGTCGACATGTGACAGGTCACCACCATTAGCGGCCTCTATCAGCTCATCAAAATGGCGTACATTTAACATTCTATTTGAAAGACCTAACAATGTACCACCACCGACACCAGTTCCTCCTAAATGCACAGCAGTGTTATTCTCAGCCTTGACGAGTGCGGTACCTGTACCCATACTAACTATGATTGCTTTGCTTAGATTACTTAAGAAAAGTCCACCCAGACCAATCGCCATAAACTCATCAACTCTGCCGGTTGGTATGCCAAATAGCTTACTATTTATAAACGAAGAACCCACTCCAGTTATCATAATCCTTTCAATGTCATCAAGCTTGAAGGAGTTTATGTTCAGAAATTTACCAAAAGCACCATATACTGATGCGATGGGATCATTTGCACGAACCAACAACGGACTAATCATTGATTTCCCATCAAAACCAACTATCTTGGTGGTACTTCCACCTATATCTATTCCAATAACCTGACTCACAAAACCACTCCTTCTAAGATATTAAAAAGTATCTATAATAGTATTCTAGTCATGTAAGCTTGCAAAAGCAAATTTTTGTAAGCTCACATGACTAATTAATAGTTTAATCTTATGCTCCAGTAAACATTTTAACCAATGCAATACCAACACCAGTGATACCCTCACCACCAAGTAAACCTGATGCTGCAACAGTTCCAGTAGATTCTGCTGATTTTCCGTATATGCGGTCAGTGACAAAGCGAATAATGCCTCCTAAAAATACTGCAGCCGAAATTACAAATGGAAGGAAAACACCAATTCCAAGTGTCGCTGTTGGAAGACCCAGTAAGTAGAGAATTGCTCCAATACCTGCGGCAACACCAAAAACTACAGGACTTCCAATACCGTTAATCATTGCGCTTACTGCAACAGCTTGACCTGCTGGCAGTGCAGTACCTGTACCAACCTCACCGAATTGATGAATAATCGCAAATAAAGCAACTGTGGCAACTACAGTTCCAACAACTCCACCAACTATTTGTGAAATGAGCTGAGCTTTGGGGTTAGTTCCAAGTACCTGACCTGCTTTATAATCATTGAATAAATCACCAGAAAATCCGCTTGCTACAGCAACACACGCGGCAACCAGTAAAGCATCAGTTGCATCGATATCTACAAATATTCTCACTGCCAAAAGTACTATAATTCCAAAAATCTCCATTGGATTTATACCTGTTTGACCTGTGATAGTAGCTGCCATTATAGATACAATAAATACTCCAATAATTAATAAAATAGATGGAACAACTGACAAGCCGCTGGCAATTGTAAAAATAAATGCCAATGCAGTTGAAAGTATAATCAATATTCTACTGAAACTAAACAATTTCTTTTTGCCACTATTCGATGAATCTTGGTAAATATCTTTTTTAGTAGTTAATAGTTTTTTTATAGCTGAGATTATAAGACCTAACAATACGCCCAAGCCTGTACCAACCAATAAGCCTATACCTGTACTAGTTGTAAAGGCAGAAGCTGCTGCAGCATCTGCGAAGAGACCTAATTTGGGACCAAATGGAATTATAAATGCATTTGAAAATAATGCGCCAAGAAACCAAACTCCTGTATATAGTGTACCTAAGATATAACCCATTCCTACAGCCATGGGAGAATTCCAAATACCAATTGAAGAATTTTTAAACATAAATACATCAGGCACCAGTCTGAGTTGATCTCTTAAAAATGTATATACAGCAGATGCCAGCATTGTTCCAAATAAAGCAATAGACTTTTTACCGCCCTCGTCGCCAGCCTTTATAGTTTCAGCGGCCGCAAGACCAATGGGGAAAGGCAGAGCATTCTTAACAATAAAACGGTATCTCAAAATGTATGAAGTTACACTACCTAAAAGCATACCAGCAATTGATATGGCTAAAACTTTTATATAATTTCCTGACAAATTACCGGAACCCTTCCAAATACCCAATATCCACAAGCCTGGAAGAGTAAATGCCAAACCACCTGCTACCATCGCTCCCGCAGACATTGCAGTTTGAGTGATGTTGATTTCATTATTAGTAGTTTTGCCAAAAAGCTTTAAAAGTCCCATTGATAATACGGCTACAAAAATAGTTGGCCAGGGAAGAGCACTCATTCTAAGTGCAACGTACATTGAACTTGCCGTAATAACACAGGAGCCAAGAGCTCCCAAAATTAAGCTTCTCAGTGATAATTGTTCTACACCTAAAAAGTTTCTTTCATTATTATTATTCAAAATTAACCTCCACGAGCCGCTAATAACGGCTAAAAAATTTATTTAAACTGTTTTCCTTAAAATCACTACAAGACAAATACGCAGTTATTTATAATGTCTTTGCAGGTATATTCACTAACATCTAATTGTATTATTCTTGGTATTATTCAAATATATGTATATGAATACATATCGAAATTGAAAACCCATGGGTTTATGAATTTAACCTTGAAAGAATTAGTCTAATGATTGAATATAAAATTAAACAATATGATAAAAAAGGGAGCTAACTTGAAATGAATTTGAATTTTAGCATAAAATCAACCTCCGTTCTCATTCCCAAAGGGATATAAGTCGCTTTAATAAAGTAAACTTGGCTTGTGCCTGGCGATCGGCAACGGCAGAGGCCTAGTTGCACTTATACTTTTCTACAGTATAAATGTACATTAAAATTATCATGTCTAGTTTCAAAATGAATACCAGCTGATAGTATATGATAACATATTCACAATTTTCGTGCAATGTGAAATCTATTCACAGATAATGAGGTGTTTGGGACGTGTTCCTTATATTTCCCCAATTATGACATGAAAGGACGGTAAAAATTAGTGATTTACATAATTGTTAAATTTAGGTTGGAAGTAATACTAGCTTGATGCTATAATAATATAAATGAGAATGATGATATAAATGTTCTCAAAGAACCTAAAATTAAAAAAAAGAAAGGAGAAAGATATAAGATGGTTTCTGGTGAAATGAGGTTTGCAGTACTTATCGATGCTGAAAATGTACCTTACAGTAACATAAAAGGAATAATGGAGGAACTAGCGAAGAATGGGACGCCAACTATCAAAAGAATATATGCTGATTGGACAAAGCCTACAGTATCGGGTTGGAAAAACGTTCTTTTAGAAAATGCTATTACACCGATACAGCAATATAGCTATACAACCGGTAAAAACTCCTCAGACTCGGCAATGATTATAGATGCAATGGACATACTATATTCAGAAAAAGTAGAAGGTTTCTGCATAATATCAAGTGATAGCGACTTTACAAGGCTAGTTATAAGGCTACGTGAAGCAGGTATGAAGGTATTTGGAATTGGAGAAAGGAAGACGCCTAGCCCATTCATTGCAGCATGTGACAAGTTTACATATATTGAGATAATTAGTGCTTCTTCGCAAAGTAGCAGAACATTTGAAAATGGAACCAAAAAAGATGGCTTTGCAGAAAAAGAACAAAAGAACGTCACAGTATCAATTGGCAAAGACATAATTAATTTGATTTCGGTTTCTATTAACGATGTAGAAGATGAAAATGGTTGGGCATTTCTTGGAGATGTGGGCAATTTAATTAATAAAAAACAACCTGATTTTGACCCAAGAAATTTTGGATTTTACAAATTGACTCATCTCATAAAGAAGCTTAAAGAATTTGAGATTGAAGAAAGAGACACAAACAACTCAAAAATAAAGCATATTTATGTTAGAAATAGAAATAAGCTCGCAGAGTAGAATAAAATTCATAAAACTATTAATATATAAGTATCTGCATACTTAGGTGCTGATTAATATATGATAGGTTTGCTTAGTGTAAAATATGTTAACCTGTATCGGCGAGTTTTACAATGTGCACACTTATGAATTTTTAGATATCAAAGTTTTAGATATCAAACATATCTTGTAAAGTAAAAATGCTTGACAACATGTTTTATTTGTTTTAAAATAAGTTGTAAAGCATTTTTACTTTACAGGTGAAGTGGAGTATTATGGACAAAGTATATGAGACATCACTGTTGCTTGATTTTTATGGGCAGCTGCTAACTGATAGACAATATGAAATATTGAATTTGCATTATAACAATGATTTTACATTGACAGAGATTGCAGAGCAGCTGAGTATTAGTCGTCAGGGCGTTTATGATAATGAGAAACGTGGTAGAGCAATACTAAATGAATATGAAGATAAGCTGGGATTGCTAAGCAAGTTTTCTCAGCAAAAGCAAAAAGCAGAGCAGCTGCAGCAGTATTTTAAGAAAATAGAGGTAGCAGAGCTCAGCCAGCATAACAAAACTGTTATAGAACATGTTGTACGGGAGATAGATGAGTTTGTTAATAGTATATAGCAAAGGACTGAATTGGAGGTTTTGGGATGTCGATTTTTGAGGGTTTGTCAGGAAAGCTCCAAGAGACAATGAAAAAGATCCGTGGGCAGGGTAGAGTATCCGAAAAAGATGTTAAGGATATGATGAGAGAAATCAAGCTAGCTCTACTTGAGGCTGACGTAAATTTTAAAGTAGTAAAAGATTTTGTAAGCAAGGTATCTGAGAGAGCGGTTGGTAATGATGTTTTAGAAAGTCTTACACCAGGACAGCAGGTTGTTAAAATAGTTCATGAAGAACTTATAGAATTGTTGGGCAAGGAACAGAGCAAGGTTACATTTGCGTCAAAGCCACCAACAGTATTTATGATGGTAGGGCTTCAGGGTTCTGGTAAAACAACTACTTCAGGTAAGCTGGCTAGTTTAATGAGAAAACAAGGCAAGTCACCGTTGTTGGTTGCATGTGACGTCTATAGACCAGCTGCAATTAAACAGCTGCAAGTTGTTGGCGGTCAACTAAATGTTCCAGTTTTCACATTGGAAAATAGTTTAAATCCTGTTGAAATTGCAAAGGAAGCAGTAAAGTTCGCTAATCTGAAACAGTATGATTTAGTTATACTAGATACTGCTGGACGACTTCATATAGATGAGAAGCTGATGGATGAGCTAATAAACATAAAGAAAGCAGTAAATCCACATGAAATATTATTGGTAGTTGACTCAATGACTGGTCAAGACGCTGTAAATGTATCACAAAGCTTCAATGAGAAGCTGGGCATTGACGGAGTAGTTCTAACAAAGCTTGATGGTGATGCAAGGGGTGGTGCAGCTCTTTCAGTTAAGTCTGTTACAGGTAAACCTATTAAGTTCGTAGGTATGGGCGAAAAGCTGAGCGATATTGAACCGTTTTACCCAGATAGAATGGCATCTCGAATTCTTGGTATGGGTGATGTTTTAAGCCTTATTGAAAAAGCTCAAGACGTTTTTGATGAAAAAAAGGCATTTGAATTAGAAAAGAAAATGCGTACAATGCAGTTTACATTGGATGATTTCTTGGATCAAATGCAACAGCTCAAGAAAATGGGTCCTCTCGGTGATATACTTGGTATGATGCCAGGAATGGATTCAAAGGCTCTCCAAAATGTGGACGTTGATGAGAAGAAAATGGCTCGTACTGAAGCTGTTATTCAATCAATGAACAAGAAGGAACGAAATGACCCATCCATAATAAATGGAAGTCGCAGAAAAAGAATTGCTGCTGGAAGTGGTACAACCATTCAAGAGGTTAATATGCTTTTGAAACAATTTGAAGAGATGAAGAAAATGATGAAGATGATGAGCGACATGGGTAAACGAGGTAAAAAAGGCGGTATGGGAAAGTTTAAAATGCCTTTTTAACACTTTAGAAAAGTATAAGTGCAACTAGGTCTCTGCCGTTGTCGATGGCTCGGTACAGACCAAGTTTTCTTAATAGATATTTAGTTGTAATCCTTAAAAGGAGGTGAAAATTAATGGCAGTAAAGATACGTTTAAAAAGAATAGGTGCTAAGAAGAAACCTTTTTACAGAGTAGTTGTTGCTGATTCAAGATTTCCTAGAGATGGTAGATTCCTCGAAGAAATAGGTACTTACAATCCTCTAGTAGAGCCATCAATAATTAAAATTGATGCTGAAAAAGCTCAAAAATGGATAAAGAATGGTGCACAACCAACTGATACAGTAAAATCACTTCTTAAGAAATCTGGTATTATTGAATAATATCAGATTTCTTTCCTGATATTCGGCTTAGGTCGTTTAGAAGGATAGCAATTTCATCGAATTTTGTGGTCGCCATTGGCGGCTCATGGAGGTAAATATGAGAGAATTGCTTGAAAATATTGCAAAGGCGCTTGTGGATTATCCAGATGCTGTTTTTGTAAATGAAATTCAAAATGAAAAGTCCATCATTCTTGAACTTAAAGTTTCAAAGGAAGATATGGGCAAAGTAATTGGTAAGCAAGGCAGAATTGCCAAAGCTATCAGAACTGTTGTTAAGGCTGCAGCAGTTAAGGACAATAGAAGAGTAGTTGTAGATATTATACAATAAGAGAAGGGGGCGAATGCCCCTTTACTTGTATCTAAATCTAAAAATTATACACTGAAAAAATTATTATCTGTAAAGATAGGTGATGCGAATGTTAGAATATTTAATTATTGGACAGTTGACAAGTCCTCATGGCGTAAAGGGAGAACTCAAAGTTTCAGCTCTGACTGATGACCCTCAGAGGTTTCTAGAGCTCAAATATGTGTATATAGATAAGAAGGGCACTCTTGAAAAGTACAATATTAGTAATGTGAAATTTTTAAATCATTTTGTTGTTCTCAAGTTTGAGGGTGTGAACACCTTTGAAGCTGCGGTAGAACTAAAAGGCTTTTACTTAAAGATAGATAGAGCAAATGCTGTAAAGCTACCAAAGGATTCCTTTTTTATAACAGATATTCTTGGGATGCTTGTTTATGACGAAAACAACGTGCTTTTAGGTAAACTGACAGAGATTATTCATACTGGTAGCAATGATGTATACATCGTGAAGGATAAAGAAGGTAAGGAATTACTTATTCCGGCACTAAAGAGTGTTGTCAAAGAGGTTTCGCTAGAAGATAGAAGAATTTCAGTAATACTACCGGAAGGACTGCTTGATTAATGAAATTTGATGTACTGACACTGTTCCCTGACACCTTTAATATTGTGATGAGAGAGAGTATTATTGGTCGTGCTCAGGAAAAGGGCATTATAGATGTAAATGCTGTAAACATAAGGGATTATTCAAAAAACAAGCATAATAAGGTTGATGACTACCCTTTCGGTGGTGGCAATGGGATGGTTATGACTTGTCAGCCTATAATAGATGCATATAATGATCTTATACAGAACTTGGAAAATAAACCAAGGGTTATTTATATGAGCCCTCAGGGACGGGTGCTAACTCAGCAGTTAGCAGTTGAACTGTCAAAAGAAGAGCATTTAATACTGCTTTGTGGGCATTATGAAGGCATTGACGAACGTATTATAGAAGAGATAGTAGATGAGGAAATCTCAATTGGGGACTATGTTTTAACAGGTGGCGAGCTGCCTGCAATGGTTCTCATTGATTGTGTAAGCAGGCTTATACCAGGAGTTTTATCTAGTGAAGGTTCATTTAGTGATGAATCTCATTTCAATGGTCTATTGGAATATCCACAGTATACGAGGCCAGCTGATTATGATGGAAAAAAGGTGCCTGATATCTTGTTGTCAGGGCATCATGCCAATATCGAAAAATGGAGAACGCAGCAATCGCTGGATAGAACAAAGCAGAAGAGACCAGATTTGTATGAAATAATAGAAAATAAAGTTCGCTAAATAATGAAGATACATATCTTCGGCTTTTCTTGCGGTCTAAACTTCATTATAATTATAGCCACTCATTCTAGCATACTTATGGGATATTGGGAGGCTATTTATTTTAGGGAAAGAACTTAATCATATCCATATAATGGTCAATTTCCTTCAGAGAGATCAGATTGCAACATAGGATTTCGATCAATTGAAGGTATCAAAATCCAAATTACTTATTCTCTAAGAATCGTAGATGGAGAAGTAAACATAATTGAGGTATACTTTAAGTACTTTGATGCAGAGTATTACCCTAACATCCAATTCATCTCAAGGCATGAAGTAAACACAGAATTTGCGAACTTCTTGAAGGGACATATTGGATAGGGTACATTTAAGGCAGCCATTACTATTCCACTCTCCCAATAATAATTTGTTGACATTGAACACTGCTCAGTGGCTTTAGAAATCAGAAAAAGTATCAATTATTAGTTTAAAAAAGTTGCTTGGATCACCCAGAAATTAGGGGGTTCAGGCAATTTTTTGTTGCAATAGTAACTTGCACCATCATGAAATTGGAATACACCAGATTGATAAATTGGCTCAGTGTAAAAATCTTACTATACAGTTTTTAAATAGAGACCGTTCTTAGGATAGAGATAAAAAAGAAAGCTTCGTTGAAATGAAGCTTTCTTTTTTATCCAATTATTAAGTCATATCTTAATGGCAGTTAATATCCATACGAATTTATTCATTTGTTTGAAGGATACTTTAAAGCCAGCAAAAGTAAATATTTCAGATAATACTTGATGGGTTGTGTAAAATTCAGTTTGTAAATCTTCTGCTAATGAAGTGTAATTCTTCTCAAGGCTATCCTCTAATAAATCATTTTTAACTTTAGCAGAACTATACATTGTATCTGTAATAATTACCTTTCCGTTAGTTTTTAGCTTTGTAGAGAAGAGCAACGCCGCCAATTTCTTATCCTCGTCAGAGAGATGATGAAATGCATAGCTAGAAATGATGGCCTCAATACTGTTATTGTCTTGTGGGATATTCAAAAAGCCACCATCAACAAAATCGATATTTGGAAATTTCCCTTTTGAAATATCCCTCATTTTCTTGTTGGGATCTATACCGATTACCTTATAATTAGCAAGACTAGCAATATGTGAAAGATTTCCTGTGCCTGAACCAAGATCAAGTACAGTAGCACCAGGCGCTTTAGCAATCTCTGTTACTGTTTGCTCTAAAATACCTTGATAGTTTTCAAATACCTCATGATATTCGCCATTTTTATCATAAACAGTTTCATCGTAAGCATCAGCCCAGCTGTCAAAAAGAAAATTGTATTTGTAATCAGATAAATTCAAATCAAAATTATATAGGTTCTGACTAAAGTATCTATCACTTCTATCAGGAAGAATTGCTACTATATTAATAGTTTTAATTGAATTCTTGTTAGTTAAGCTTGTTTGAGGGCTTGAATGGCTTGCACCCCTGAGCTGTACACTTGCTTTGTATGCTTGCTTTATTGCACCAGCTATTGCTGCACCAGAAGAGAATCCCGCAAGTATTCCTTCCTTTTTACCAAGCAACTGGACATAATAGGAGGCTTCTTCATCAGTTATTTTTTCAACATCATCTATAAAGGAAGCATCAAAGATTTGTGGAACAAAGTGATTTCCGATTCCCTCGATATTGTAAGCGCCTTCTTCTCCTCCGCCTAATATTGAACCTACAGGATCAGCAAGCACTACTTTAGTCTTTGGATTTTGCTCTTTTAAATAGGAGGAGATACCCATTATGGTGCCACCGGAGCCAGCTCCTGCTACTAAAATATCTACTTTGCCATCTAAAGCATCATATATTTCCTTACCCGTTTTTCTGTGAGCCAATACATTAAGTTGATTTTCAAATTGTTTTGGCATAAATGAGTTGGGAATTTGTTTGCTTAACTCATTTGCCTTATTAATAGCTCCTACTATTCCATCCTCTGTTGGGGTAATAATTAACTCTGCTCCAAGAGCACGCATTAGAATTTGTTTTTCTACTGAAAACTTTGCTGGCATAACCAGTAATAGATGATAACCCTTTTCAAAAGCAGCGATGGCAAAGCCTATACCTGTGTTACCAGCAGTAGCTTCAATAATTGTGTAGCCTGGTTTTAGTAGTCCTATTTTTTCGGCATTAGTTAGAATTTCTAAACCTACCCTGTCCTTTACACTTCCACCTGGATTAAAATACTCCAGTTTAGCAAATAAATTTACATTCAGATGTGATGAAATATTGTTCAACTTTAGTAAAGGTGTGTTACCTATAAGTTCTCTTATATCATTATAATAATGCATTTATTGTAATCCCCCTTTTAAATCTGAAATTATGTCCTCAGCATCTTCAATACCAACAGACAATCTTACTAGGGTATCTTTTATTCCGATTTTCTCTCGCTGTGCCTTTGGAATAGAAGCATGCGTCATCGCAGATGGCAAAGAAATCAGACTTTCAACTCCACCTAGGCTTTCTGCCAAAGCAATCATTTTTACACTGTTAAGCAGTTTGTGAGCATCTTCTGGGGTAGTTAGCTCAAATGAAATCATAGCACCTTTGCCGGGATAATATATTTTTTCAACTTTGGGGTGCGTACTTAAGAATTCTAATATTAATTTGGCATTTGCTTGAGATTTTTCAACTCTGATGGAAAGTGTTTTTATACCACGAATGATAAGCCAACTATCTTGAGGACCAAGTATTGCACCAACTGCATTTTGTAAGAATTGCATTCGCTCCTTGAGATGAATGCTATTTACAACAACCAGTCCAGCAACAACATCGCTATGTCCACCTAGATACTTCGTTGCACTATGAACAACAATATCAATGCCATGCTCAATAGGTCTTTGTAAATATGGGGTGAAGAACGTATTATCTACTACAGTAATTAAATTATGTACTTTAGCAAATTTTGCAATCTCAGTTAGATCAGTTAACTTCATGAGTGGATTTGTTGGTGACTCAATAAAAATGGCCTTTGTATTGGGCAAAATATGCTTTTCCAATTCATTTATATTACTAGTGTCAACACTTGAGTATGAAATGCCTAAGTTTGAAAATACTTTGTCGACAACTCTGAAGGTGCCCCCATAAACATCATCAGATAGTAAAATATGATCTCCAGTATGAAATAGCATTAATGTGGTAGACAAAGCAGCGAGTCCGGATGCGAAGGCAAATCCAGCAATTCCTCCCTCTAGGTCGGAAATTAATGTTTCTAAGGCGTGTCTTGTAGGGTTACCTGTTCTTGAATATTCATATCCTTTATGCTTACCAACTTCATCTTGTCTATAAGTAGATGTTTGATAGATGGGAATACTTACTGCTCCTGTTGCTTGGTCTTCGGATATCCCACCATGAATAACCTTTGAATTAAAATGCATTCTTAATTCCTCCTTCAAATATATGTTTAGTATGCTTTGTAGTATACCTTAAATCCATTCATTAGTAAATATATATATTTAGTAGGGAATATTTTTTGAAAGTCTATTGACAAAGACCTCTAGTAGTTATACGATACTAAACATATAAATATACTATGTTATTAAAAAAATATTCGGAACACTAAGATTTGAAAAATAAGAAATGTAATAAAAGAATATGGAGGACTTAAGAATGAGTAAAAAGTATTGGATTGAGGAAATTGAAACAATTGAAAGACCTGAGCTAGAGGCTTACCAACTAGTACAGCTGAAAGCTCAAATTGAATTAGCATATGAAAAATCACCTTATTATAGAGAAATTTTTGAGAGCGCTGGTGTAACACCAGAAGATATTCAAACCTTGGAGGATATAAGAAAGTTCCCGATTTTAACAAAGCAAACTATACGAGAGAGACAAAATAAAACCCCTATACTTGGAGACTTAATTACAGTGAGTGAAGAAAAAGTAGTATTCATTTCGTCCTCTAGTGGATCAACAGGAACGCCCACTGCCAGCCCATTCAGCAAGATTGATTTTGATGAATTCCAGGAGGTTGAGAGCAGACTTTTTTGGGCTGCTGGAATGAGACCAAAGGATAGATATATACATGCTCTCAACTTCTCACTATTTGTAGGTGGACCAGATGTAATTGGGGCACAAAATTTGGGCGCGCTTTGTATTTGGGCTGGTACACTTCCCGCTGATAGACTACTATTTATTTTGCAGGAATACAAGCCAAATATAATATGGACAACACCTTCATATGCGTGGTACTTGGGTGAAACAGCAAAAGCGAAAGGTATTGATATTAAAAAGGATTTAGCGATAAGAACAATAATAGTAGCAGGAGAACCTGGTGGATCAATAGCTGCAACTAGAAAAGCCATTGAGGATTTATGGGGAGCTACGGTCTATGACTTTTATGGGATCTCAGATATTTTTGGAGCTTGCGCTGGCTCATGTGAATATCATGACGGGCTTCATATTGCAGAAGATCACTTATTGGTGGAGGTAGTAGATGAAAAAACAGGTGAACCTGTTGCAGAGGGGCAGAGGGGCGAGATGCTGCTTACCACACTTAGAAAAGAAGCTAGACCGATGATTAGATTTAAGACGGGGGATATTGTTACATATACAAATCAGAAGTGTCAGTGTGGACGTACTCTTAAGCGCATTAAAATCATTGGAAGAGTGGATGACATGTTTATTTGTAGTGGAGTAAATGTATTCCCAAGTGATATAGAACATACAATCAGAAATATAGAGGATTTAACAGGGGAATACAGAGTCACGGTACTTACACATAATCACATTACTAAATTCAGTGTAGAAGTTGAGAAAAGAAATCAATCAACAATTGAAAATGATAAGCTTTTAGAAATTATTTCTCATGAAATCAAGACACATCTTGGAATAAAACCAAAAGAAGTAATTTTGTTAGAAGAGGGCGCTCTCCCAAGAGCAACTCACAAGGCTAAAAGACTTATAGATATTAGACAGGAGGAAAAATATGCCTAAATTAAGTACAAGGTTGGACGGGTTCTCGGAGTCAGTTATTAGAAAAATGACAAGAATTGCAAATCAATATGGAGCAATAAATCTATCACAGGGATTCCCAGATTTCGATCCACCCAAGGAATTAATTGAAGCACTTAGGCAAGTGGCAGTAGAAGGACCACATCAATATGAGATTACTTGGGGATCAAAGCTAATTAGAGAGGCTATAGCTGAAAAACAACAACGATTTATGAATATCAAATTAAATCCAGATGAAAACATTGTTGTAACGTGTGGGAGCACAGAAGCAATGATGGCAGCAATGATGTCAGTTTGCGAGCTTGGAGAAAAAGTAGCAATATTTTCCCCATTTTATGAAAACTATGCTGCCGATACAGTTCTTTGTGGTGCAAAGCCTATATATGTTCCGTTAATTCCACCTGAATTTACATTTGATAGGATACAGCTAGAGGATGCCTTCAAGCAAGGGGCAAAGGCATTAATACTGTGCAATCCTTCCAATCCGATTGGAAAGGTGTTTACAGAAGAAGAGCTTTTATTTATATCTCAATTAGTAACAAAATATGATGCATTTGTAATAACAGATGAGGTGTATGAGCACATAGTATATGCACCGAACAGACATATTTATTTTGCTTCTCTACCTGGTATGTTTGAACGAACAATTTCTTGTAGCTCACTGTCCAAAACTTATTCCATAACAGGCTGGAGACTTGGGTATGTTCTTGGTCCCCAAAATATAATTGATAATTGCAAAAAGGTGCATGATTTTCTTACTGTGGGTGCGGCAGCTCCTTTACAAAAGGCAGCTCTACCAGGGCTAGCCTTCAAAGATGAATATTACCTTGAACTAAATAAGCTTTATACGCAAAAGCGAGATTTTTTTCTCAAAGGTCTTGATTCAATTGGTCTCAAGTATCATAAGCCTGAAGGGGCCTATTATGTAATGGTTGATGTAGGTGAATTTGGAGTTAAGAGTGATACTGAGTTTGCTGAGAAATTGATTAAAGATGTAGGAGTGGCTGCTGTACCTGGATCTAGCTTTTTTAAGGAAGAGGTAAATAATTATATCAGATTCCACTTTGCCAAGAAAAAGGACACATTAGAACAGGCTTTGGAGCGCTTACAAAATATTCATAAGTTTTTTTAAAAGGAGAATGAAAATGACTGAGATAACTTTTTTGGGAAGAGGTGGGCAAGGGGCGTTTACTTCTTCAAGAATCTTGGGAGCAGCTGCAAGTCTTTTTGAAAACAAATTTGCATTAAGCTTTCCAAGTTTTGGACCTGAAAGGCGTGGTGCTCCAGTATATGCGTATACAAAAATTGATAATAATATCATTAGAAATAGAAGTCAGTGTGAGCAAAGTGATTTTATTGTAGTACTCGATGACAGCTTATATAGTGATAGCTTACTCTCAAAACTTAAACCTCAAGGCAAGATAATTCTAAATACATCGCATTATAACAAATGTGAATATATTGTAGGCTTTAACGCAAATCAAGTTGCACAAGAATATCTAGGAGTTCCAATAGCGAATACTGCAATGCTAGCTTTGTTAGTAGCACATACCAATATCGTCTCAAAAGTAAATCTTTTGTCTGCCATTGACTATGATATGCCTTCGCGCATAGCTACAAAGAATAAAAATCTAGTAGAGTATATTTTTAAATATGCAGAAGGAGCAAATGTATGACAAGAGCAACTGTAAACAAAAAGTTTTCAGGAGATATTCCAGTTGGCACTTATGGTCCGGCAATGCATTTGACAGAAACCTTGGAAGGCTGGAGAAACTCAAAACCTGTTATAGATAATGGTATTTGTAATAATTGTAAATGGTGCTATTTAGTGTGCCCAGAGGGTGTTATCTTCTCTGAAGAAAACAAAATGAAAATAGATTATCGTTTTTGCAAGGGCTGTGGTATTTGCGCTAAAGAGTGCAAAAAGTCCGCTATTATTATGAAAAAGGAGGATGCAGCTAATGAAAAATAAAGTTTTCGTTTCAGGTGATGAAGCGGTTGCACTAGGTGTGAAACTAGCCAAGCCGAATGTTATAGCTGCATATCCTATTACACCTCAAACGATAGTGGTTGAACGATTGGCTGAGATGGTTGAAAAGCGGGAGCTTGAAGCTGAATATATGTATGTTGAATCCGAGCATTCGGCTTTAGCCGCTGTTATGGGAGCAAGTGTACTTGGAGCCAGAACCTTTACAGCAACCTCTTCACAAGGACTTTTATACATGGCCGAGGTAATGCATTATGCCAGCGGAGGTAGAGTACCACTTGTTATGATGAATGCAAATAGATCAGTGGCTTTGCCCTGGAGTATTTTTGGAGACCAGAGGGATTCGTTATCATTACTTGATAGTGGCTGGATACAGGTTTATGTAGAGGATGCGCAGGAAAGCCTTGATATGATAATTCAGGCATATGCAATAGCTGAGCATAAGGAAGTACTGACACCTGTAATGATAAATCTGGATGGATTTGTTTTAACACATACCTTTGAAGCAATAGAGGTACCCACCCAGGAACAGGTTACTAAGTTCCTGCCAAAATTTGAACTAGAGGGTAAAATGGACCTAGATAACCCCAAGAACCTGTTTTTTTCCTCAAGTCCCGCACACAATATACTTTTTAAAGCTCAGCAACACCAGGCTATGGAGCATTCCAGAATTATTATCGAAGAGCTTGATAAGCAATATGAAGAGATAACAGGAAGGGGCTATGGAGGTTTGGCAACAGGGTATAAAACTGAGGATGCTGATATCATAATTATTACATTAGGGAGTATAACTGGTTTGGTCAAGGATGTAGTGGATGCACTTAGAGTTGAAGGCCAAAAAGTAGGAGTAGTTAAAATAAGGTATATGCGGCCTTTTCCAGAAAAAGAAATACTGCAGCTCTGTAAAAATGCTAGCAATATAGGCGTACTGGAAAAAGATATCTCTTTTGGCTATCATGGAACAGTTTATACGAATGTTGCAGATGCTCTAAGGACGACAGGGAAAAAGTTAATAAACTATGTTGCCGGCTTAGGTGGCAAAAATGTTAGTTTTAATGATATCAAGAATATATTTGGTGAGCTGAAAAGCATTGATGATGGGCAAATTGTTCAAACAGTTAATTTTGTTGGGGTGGAGGGTTAACATGCTAAAAATGTTAGATCAAGAAGAATACTTTTATGGTCACAAGGGCTGCGGAGGTTGCGGAGGAAGCTTAGCAGTGAGGTTGGCGCTTAAAGTACTTGGGAAAAATACCTTTGTCGTATTACCCGCAGGATGTATGTCGGCTGTAGGCTTTGTATACCCTCAACTTTGCTTTAGTGTAAATGCACTAATATCACCTTTTGCAAGTACAGCAGCAATGCTATCAGGTATAAGAGTAGCGGCAAAGTCATTGAATATTACTGATTGTAATGTAGTAGGTTTTGCTGGAGATGGGGGCACTGCAGATATTGGTCTTCAAGCACTATCTGGAGCAATAGATAGAGGAGACAAAATAATATATATTTGTTATGACAATGAAGCGTATATGAATACTGGAGTACAGCAAAGCAGCCTAACTCCTTATGGCGCGAGAACAACAACAACCCCACCGGGTGATCACATACATGGAAGTACCAATAATAAAAAAGATATGTTTGAGATTGTTGCGGCACATCACATAAAGTATGCTGCAACAGCAAGCATAGGAAATATACCTGATTATATCAGAAAAGTAGAAAAAGCAAAGAATATTAATGGTACGTCATATATTCATGTTGCAGCTCCTTGCCCTACGGGATGGGGAATAGAAAGCAGTGATACCATCTCAATTGCTAAAGAAGCGATTGAATGTGGACTTTGGTATTTAGTAGAGTATGAGGATGGGGTATATAAGCTGAATCAAGAAATACAAGAGTATACAAGTATTAAAGTTTATTTAAAAAAACAAGCAAGATTCAAGCATGTAACTGATGATGATATAAAAATAATCGAAGAGCAGAGAGATAAAAAAAATAATTTTATCAAAGGAAAGGTGAAAAAAATATGAAAAATTTACTTAGAATTAGCAGTGCAATTATTCTTACTTTAGCATTAGGAGTAAGTACAGTAGGCTGCGGTAGTAATACAAATGAGGTTAAAGAATCAACAGTGTCAACTACACAAGCAACAACATCAGCTACACAAGCGACAACTTCAGAAACTAAAGCTGTAAAGGAAATAATCTTTGGAGTAGCACCAGGTCCTTATGGTGACATGGCAAAACTAGCAATAAAGCCTGAACTAGAAAAAAAAGGATACACAGTAAAGCTAGTAGAGTTTAGCGACTATGTTCAACCAAACCTTGCATTGGCAAATGGTGAAGTAAATGTAAACATGTTTCAACATACGGTTTATTTAGAAAATTTTGCTAAGGAGCATAAATTAGAATTAAGCCCTGTGATCACTATTCCAACGGCCAGCATGGGAATTTTCTCAAAGAAAATTAAGAAAATTGAAGAACTGCAATCTGGAGCAGTTGTAACCCTTCCAAATGACGTGCCAAATCTCGCAAGAGCCCTAAGATTTCTAGTGCAAGTCAATCTAGTAACCTTGAAGGCGGATATTGATTTAACAAAGGCCTCAGAAAAAGACATTGCAGAAAATCCCAAAAAGCTTAAGTTTACACCTGCAGAAGCAGCGCAATTACCAAGAACTTTAGATAGTGCTGATATTTCTATTATAAACGGTAACTATGCTATCTCAGCGGGTTTATCTTTGGCTGATGCTGTTGCAAAGGAAAAGCTAACAGAGCCATATAAGAATATTATCGCAGTCAAAACAGCAGATAAGGATGCACAGTTTGTGAAGGATATAGAGGAAATAGTTAGATCTGATGCGTTCAAAGCTGTAATCCTAGATAGCAAAAATATTTTCAGTGCTTTTGATTTCCCTGAATGGTTTAATAAATAATTTTTTGGAGTGAAATTATGATCAGACTTGAACATGTGAGTGTAATATTTAAGCAAAAACATCATAAAGAGGTTATTGCTGTTAAGGATGTGTCACTACATATACAAAAAGGAGAGATCTTTGGTATTGTAGGAACGAGTGGAGCTGGAAAAAGTAGCCTAATAAGAACGCTCAATGGATTGCAAAAGCCAACTAGTGGCCAGGTGTATGTTGACGGAGAAGATATTACAAACACTAGTGGAAGAAAGCTCAGAACCATTAGAAAGAAAATGGGAATGATTTTTCAGCACTTCAATTTAATATCGAGAAAGACGGTTGGACAAAATATTGAATTCGCTCTTAAAATACAGAATTACCCCAAGCAAGATAGAGAAACAAGGGTAAAAGAGCTACTTGGGATAGTTGGCTTAACTGAAAAAGAACATGTTTATCCAGCGACCTTAAGTGGGGGACAAAAACAGCGTGTTGGTATAGCGAGAGCTTTAGCTGCAAATCCCAAAGTACTATTATGTGATGAAGCAACTTCTGCACTCGATGTTCAGACTACTGAGGAGATTTTGGAACTCCTAAAGAAAATTAACAAGGAACTCAGTATTACTATAGTATTTATAACCCATCAATTAGAAATAGCTAAAGTGCTTTTCGATAGAATTGTGGTTATGAGTGAAGGCTTTGTGGTTGAAGAAAATAATTCATATGAAATATTTGCAATGCCTTCTCACGAAGTTACTCGTGCACTGGTAAAAGAAAACATTAAATTGCCAGATCAGGTTGTTGAAAATGCAAAAGGAGAAATACTTACCTTGGTGTATAAGGGTGAAAAGAGCGTTGAGCCAATTATATCTCTGACCAACAAAAAGTTTGACGTTATTCTTAACATTTTGCACGGCAAAATAGAGTATATTCAACAAAAGCCAATTGGGATATTAGTTATTACCCTTGAAGGTAGCCTGGAAGAACGTGAAAGAGCTAAACAGTTTATAGCTGAAAATATTGAAGAAATTATTCCATACAATAAAAACAAGGAAGGGGGAACCCGTATGCAATATGGCTTAGAGATGCTACTTGAGTTAGGAAAAGCTTCAAGAGAAACCTTGCAAATGGTATCAATTGCTGCGGTGTTAGCAGTTGTGGTAGGGCTAATTCTGGGATTAATTCTTTATATAACTGCAAACAAGCTTTTGTATAAAAATAAAGTGATAAACACAATTGCAGGCTTTATTATTAACGTCATCAGATCAATACCTTTTGTAATTCTTCTAGTGCTTCTGGTGCCAGTTACCGCTAAACTGGTTGGCACGACAATTGGACCAAAAGCAGCGGCAGTACCTCTAACAGTGGCTTCAATAGCTTTTTTTGCAAGACTTGCGGAAGCCTCGTTCGAGGAGATTGATAAAGGACTAATTGAAGCAGCGTTGGCAATGGGTGGCGGAATAAGGGACATTATTTCAGGAGTGCTACTGGTTGAAGCATTACCTGGATTAGTTAGAGCCATAACAGTGACACTTATAAGTATTATTGGCTTTTCAGCTATGGCTGGAACTGTTGGTGGTGGAGGAATAGGTGATTTAGCCATTAGATTTGGTTACTACCGCTATCAAATGGATATAATGTTTGTCACGGTAGTACTATTGGTTGTAGTAGTTCAAATAATACAAATTTCCGGCGAAAAAATTGCTAAAGTTCTAACTAAAAAGTAACAGCTATTTACATTTGTAAATAATCTAATGCTCATTAATTTTTATCTCAAATAATATTTAATTAATTAATCAACCCTATAAGATAGACTTTCTTGAACAGTCTATCTTATAGGGTTGATTTTATTTTAGATGACTTAAATGTCTACATTTGAGGTTCTATTATACACGATATTGTTATTCAAATGGGACATAATCAAAAGTGATATACAAGGACATTATCATTAATCAATCAGACATTATATTTTTTTAAAAAAACCTATTGACAATTTATTATCCTTATACTATAATTTTAATAACATATAAAACATATAAAACATATATGATTTATTATTTTAGTAGGAATTGATTATCTGTATTTGAATGCGAATTGTTAATGAAGGTGGTGCTGAATTGAGTATAGCTCAAGAAAATTCTGAACAACCAAAAGTACCAATTTCAATAGAAGATATTGAAAAGCTAAATGAAATGGCCAAATCATTGAAATATGGTTCCATTACTCTTGTTTTTCAGGATGGGAAGCTCATCCAAATAGAAAAGAATGAAAAGGTGAGGGTTAAGTAAATTTAATACATATAACTTAAAAGTTTAGTTGACTAAATAAATTAGAGACTAAGTTAAAACCAATATTGGTTTGACTTGGTCTTTTTTATTTCCAAAAAATGAGGGGTGAATTTAGTGGGAAATTATCAAGAAAACGTATCTGCAAACTACGATCATTTAGTAAAGAAACATCCATGCTTTAGTGGAGAAGCACATTTTAAATATGGACGCATTCACTTACCCGTTAGCCCAACTTGCAATATGCAATGTAAGTTTTGCAAGAGGAGCCTTAATAAAACTGAGAACAGGCCTGGAGTTGCAAGTAAAATCTTATCACCCAGTGAAGCTCTCGAACTTGTAGATAAAGCGCTGCTATTGTGCCCTGAAATAACAGTTGTAGGTATTGCAGGACCAGGAGATACACTGGCATCTCCAAATGCATTGGATACTTTTGAACTGATAGATAGCAAATATCCTCAGTTAATCAAATGCCTAAGCACAAATGGATTAATGCTTAGTGAATATGCGTCAAGGATAGCCAAAGTAGGAGTTAAAACTATTTCAGTTACAGTTAATGCAGTTGATCCTGAAATACTTCAGGATATATGCACGGGAATTTTCTATGAAGGAGATTATCTTGAAGGTAAAGAAGGTGCAGTTAAGCTTATAGATGCTCAAATTGTAGGAATAAAAATACTAAGTGCATTAGGTGTGGCTGTTAAAGTAAATACTGTTCTGATTCCAGATTTGAATTTCGCACATATTGAGGAAATTGCAAAGGTTACCTCTAATGCAGGGGCATCTATAATGAATATCATTCCTCTTATACCACAAAATGAAATGATTAATTTTAGAGTACCAAATTGTAATGAATTAAATAATGTAAGGGTATTGGCTGAAAAACATCTCAAAGTATTTAAGCATTGTCAACAGTGCCGTGCAGATGCATGTGGAATTCCTGGAAAAGGAAAGGATTTTGCTGAGTTATTGTATGACCAACCGTTGCAGACTTTTTCACATGGGTGATTTTAATATTGGAGGGAAATATGTCATATAAAATAGCTGTTGCCAGCAGTGATGGCAAGGTTGTAAATCAGCATTTTGGACATAGCAGGCAGTTTATTGTGTTTGAAGTTAATGACGTTGGTAAATGGAGTGTTATAGAGATTAGAACTACTAATCCAGTATGTGGCATGGGTGAACACAATGATTCTTCAATGCAGAAAGCCGTAAAACTATTATCTGATTGCAAAATTGTATTAGTTAGTCAAATAGGATATGGGGCGCAGCAAGCATTGAAGTCAGAAGGAATAGAGGCTTACATCATTTCAAACTTTATTGATATAGCATTAGTAGAAGTAGTCAATTATATTGGTTCTAAAAATTATTTTGAATAGGGAGAGATTTTATAATGGCAAAGAAAATCAAGCAAATAGCAATATACGGGAAAGGTGGAATAGGTAAATCCACTACAACATCAAATATTAGCGCAGCGCTTTCAATTGCCGGCTACAAAGTAATGCAATTTGGCTGTGATCCTAAAAGTGATTCTACAAATACTTTGAGAGGTGGAAATTACATTCCAACCGTATTAGATACACTGCGAGAGAAAAATAAAGTTAATGCAAATGAAGTTGTTTTTCAGGGATTTAATGGTATTTATTGTGTAGAAGCAGGTGGACCAGCACCTGGTGTAGGATGTGCCGGTAGGGGAATAACAACTGCGGTCCAACTTTTTAAGCAACAAAATATGTTTGAAGAACTAGACTTAGATTATGTAATATATGACGTACTTGGTGATGTTGTTTGCGGTGGATTTGCTGTTCCAATAAGAGAAGGCATTGCAGAACATGTTTTTACTGTTTCATCAGCTGATTTTATGTCAATATATGCTGCAAATAATCTGTTTAAGGGAATACATAAATATTCAAATTCAGGTGGAGCATTACTGGGTGGAGTTATAGCAAACTCGATAAATGCACCATATGCCAAGGAAATTATAGACGATTTTGTAAAGTTAACAAATACGCAAGTAATTGAATATGTGCCAAGATCAATTACAGTCACACAGAGTGAGCTTCAAGGAAAGACCACAATAGAAGCCGCTCCAGACTCCAAGCAAGCACAGATATATAAATCTCTCGCTGCTAAAATTGCAGGTCATGAAGTGTCAAAAGTTCCTTCGCCACTTGAAGTTACAGAACTGAGAGAATGGGCGGCAAAATGGGGGGATTATCTACTCTCTTTAGAGACTGGCGAGATCAGGACAGAAGCAGTCGGAAATCTATAAGATTTTAATTCTTTGAAAGGGGGGCGAAATTGTGAGTGTTATTAATATAAAAATCCCAGAGGTTCAAATTCGCGAAGTACGTTTAGGGTCAATAACCGGATTTGAAGGAACAGCAGGAGAACTTGTAAAATGTGCAAGAGCAGGAACGCTTCAAGATAGTACAAGAAGTTTTAGCCAATGTATGGGTTGCAGCTCAGGCCATGCTTTTTGCCAGCTTTCAATGATTACAGATGCAGTAATCATCAATCATGCACCTGTAGGTTGCTCAGGAGATTTCTTCGGATTTAATTTTGTATATAGAGTTGGACAAATGGAAAGAGATCTTCCTTCTGTTATAGGTAGGTACTTTAATACAAATATCGAGGAGAGAGATACAATATTTGGAGCTACTGAAAAGCTTGAGGCAACAATACGTGAAGTATATGAAAGAATAAAGCCAAATGCAATTTTCGTTACAACCTCCTGTGCATCAGCTATTATTGGTGACGATGTAGAATCTGTTGTAAATGATTTGACAATAGAACTTGGAATACCTGTGGTTGGCTGCTATTGTGAAGGTTTTAGATCTAAGATATGGACTACAGGGTTTGACTCTGCATACCATTCTATCGTCAGAAAAATAGTTAAGCCACCTAGGAAAAAAACAAACAAGGTAAATATAATCAATTTCTGGGGCGCTCATATATTTGATGATTTACTGAGACCACTGGGCTATGAACCTAGTTATGTTGTACCTTTTTCTACAGTGGCTGAGCTTGAATATATTTCAGAGGCAGCAGCTACAATTCAGATTTGTCCTACGTTGGGAACATATATTGGAGCAGCTCTTGAGCAGATATATGGTGTTCCTGAGATTAAAGCACCACCAGCTTATGGCATCGCTGGTACTGACAAGTGGCTCCGAGAATTAGGAAAAGTTCTGGATAGGCAGGAGGAAGTTGAAGAAATTATTAAAAAAGAGCATGCAAGGGTATTGCCACTTCTCGAAGAGTATCGTGAGAAGCTCAAGGGTAAGACAGCATATATAACAGCTGGGGCAGCACATGGTCACTCACTAATAGCACTTCTAAGGGAACTTGACATATCTGTTAAAGGTGCGGCAATCTTCCACCATGATCCAATATATGATAATGGTGATCCAACATCAGATGCATTAGCTCATGATGTAAACACATATGGTGATGTACCTAATTTCAACGTATGTAATAAACAGGCTTATGAGCTTGTTAATATTTTAAATAGGGTTAGACCTGACATTATGATTGCTAGGCATGGTGGAATGACATTATGGGGGGCAAAGCTTGGTGTACCAACTCTTCTAATAGGCGATGAGCATTTTGGATTTGGATATCAGGGCATCTTGAATTACGCCGAAAGAATGCTTGAAACTCTTGATAATACAGAGTTTGTAACAAATCTCGCAAAACACAGCTCTATGCCCTACACTAAATGGTGGCTTGAGCAGAATCCATTCTCATTCCTTGGAGGTAATGCGCATGTTGAAGTTTATTGAGCAACCAAGATATTCATGTGCAATAGGTGCACAGCAAACAGTAGTTGCAATAAGAAGAGGAGTGCCAATATTACATGCAGGTCCTGGATGCAGCGCAAAGGTGAGCGCTCTTATTGGGCAAGGTGAAGGCTATGCAGGCGGAAATACTATTCCCTGCACAAACGCAGGCGAAGCAGATATTGTGTACGGCGGAGAGGATAAACTGAGAAGCGTAATTGATGGTGCTTTTAAGGTAATAGATGCGGATCTATATGTAGTTCTGACAGGATGCACCTCAGACATTGTAGGTGATGATGTTGGCAGGGTTACTGCTGTATACCAAGAACAGGGCAGACCAATTGTATATGCAGAAACAGGTGGCTTCAAAAGCAATAACTATGTAAGTCATGAAGCAGTTGTAAATGCAATTATTGACCAATATGTTGATGTTCATAATAAAGGTGCAGAAAAGCAAAAGGGCTTGGTAAATGTTTTTGCCTCAGTTCCTTATCAGGACCCTTATTGGAATGGTAATCTTGAGGAGATTAAAAGGGTATTAGAGGGAATAGGTCTAAAGGTAAATATTTTATTTGGCAATGAGTCAAATGGAGTAGAAGAATGGAAAACAATACCTAGTGCTGAGTTTAATATACTTATTAATTCCTGGACCGGGCTCCGAATAGTTAAGCATCTAGAAGAAAAATATGGAACACATTATGTGCATTTTCCATATTTGCCTATTGGCGGCATTGAAACTACAAAATTCTTAAGAGAGGTTGCAGAATTTGGTAAGCTTGAGAAAGAAGTAGCAGAAGCCTTTATTAATAAAGAAGAAGAAAAATACTATTCTTTCATTGAGAGAACTGCTGATTTTATGTTGGAGTTCAGATACGGAATTCCTAGACGCTTTTACACAATATTAGATGCCTCATATTCCATAGGCTTTTCCAAATTTCTTCTAAGTGAGCTTGGAATCCTTCCAGCAAAGCAATTTGTAATTGATGATACTCCAGAAGAATTTAGAGCAGCAATAGAGCAGCAATTTGCCAAGATATCTGATTTAAGATCAGCAGAGGTTTCCTTCTCTATTGATGGTGGTGCAATTCAGAAAGAGATAAGAGAAGATACTCAAAAGAACAGAGCTTTAATTCTTGGAAGCGCATGGGAGAGAGACTTAGCAACCGATATAAAGGCAGATCTGCTTATTATAAGCGCACCAGTTTCTTATCGTTTAGTACTTAATTGTGGTTATGCAGGTTACAACGGTGGGCTAAGAGCTATTGAAGACATTTATGACAGAGTACTAAATACATATAGATAATGGTGGTGAGTTAATGGAAAATAGCTTTATATCTATAAAGGACTTATATAAAACTTTCAAAAATAAAAATGGTGATGTCGAAGTACTGAAGGGCATAAATCTAGAGCTCGAAAAAGGTGACATTTATGGAGTTGTAGGCTTTAGTGGTGCTGGTAAATCAACTCTCATCAGATGTCTAAACCGTTTGGAATCACCTGATTCTGGTGTGATACGAATTGGAGAGCATGATATAACAGATTTGTCAAAAAAAGATTTGAATATACATAGACAAAAAATAGGAATGATTTTTCAACATTTTAACCTTTTTGATTCAAGAACAGTTTACGGAAATGTGGCATACCCTCTTGAAATCGCAGGCTTTGATAAGAAGTATATAAAGCACCGAGTAGAAGAAATCCTTGAGCTAGTTGAGTTAACTGATAAAATTTATTCCCAAATTGGGCAGCTCAGTGGAGGTCAAAAGCAAAGAGTTGGAATAGCGAGAGCTCTAGCTAATAAACCAGATGTACTGCTAAGTGACGAGGCAACTTCGTCACTTGATCCACAGACAACGCTCTCAGTTTTGGATTTATTAAAGGATATAAATAGAAAGCTAGGCCTCACAATTATATTAATTACTCATGAGCTTGAGGTAATTAAGTATTCCTGTAATAACATGGCTGTTTTAGAAAATGGATTGATTGTTGAGCGGGGAAGTGTTAGGGATGTTTTCATGAATCCTCAAAGCGAAACTGCAAAGCTATTTGTAAAAATCAATGCTGAATTTGCAGCAAATCAGTGGGTAAAGGAAGGTGAATATATATGAATTTAAATAACAGTAGCTTATTTGAAGTTCTGAAGAGTGCATTCGGAAAGGATGTTTGGGGGATAGTGGCTCCAGCAATAAAGGATACTCTCTACATGACAATTCTTACTACGATATTTACCCTGTTTTTAGGTATTGTTTTAGGAATCATTTTAGTAGTTACCGATAAACATGGAATTCATCCTTTACCAGTATTTAATAAGATTCTTGGTGCAATAGTAAATGTACTTAGATCATTACCTTCTATGATATTGATTATACTTACATTACCTCTTTCAAGATTATTTATTGGAAAAGCCTATGGTCCTGAAGCCTGTATATTTGCTCTTGTAGCAAGTTGTGTACCAATGTTTGGTAGACTTGTGGAGAGCAGTATATTAGATGTCACTAAAGGAAAAATCGAGGCTGCCAAGTCAATGGGTACTCCAAATTACTATATTGTAACAAAAGTATTGGTGCCCGAGGCCTTGCCATCCTTAGTGAGAGCCTTTACGGTTGCAGTCATAGCAATAATATCAATAACAGCTCTTGCAGGTTCTTTTGGTGCAGGAGGTCTGGGTGACGTAGCTGTCAGATTTGGATATTCGAGATTTAAGACGGATATGCTAATAGCTGCGGTTTTTGTACTAATAGTAATGGTACAACTTGTTCAATTTATTGGAGATGCTGTTTCAAAACACATAATTAAAAAGAGATTTTTATCGTAAAAAATTTTACTCACAAATACGAGTATACATATATGTATAATATATTAAAATAAAATTAATTAGAAAAGAGAGGATAATTTATTATGAAAAAGAAGATTTTATCAGTGGTATTGGCAGTTTTAACGGTTTCATTATTAGTAGGAGGATGCGGAAAGTCTAAGGATACCGCAGCAGGTACAGCAGGAGCTACATTTTCAAAAGAAACCCCAGTTACATTAAAGGTACTATCAGATCAGGTACCTCATTCAGAGCTTTTAAACTTTGTTAAACCTAAGCTTGCAGAACAGGGTATAAACCTAGAAATTACAATTTTAGCGAATGATCATGGAAATGAAGACGTAGATAATGGAGAATTCGATGTGAATTTCTTTCAACATCAACCTTATTTAGATTCAGTAAATAAAGAAAAGGGATATGATTTGGCAAATGCAGGAAACATTCATGTAGAGCCTATAGGCTTATACTCTGTAAAGTACAAGACAAAAGAAGAAATACCTGAGGGTGCAGTTATTGGTATCCCAAATGATGTAACAAATGAGTTTAGGGCACTTAAAATTCTTGAGAGTAATGGATTTATTAAGCTGAAAGCTGATCTTCCAGCATATTCGGCAACAGTTAAGGATGTTGCTGAGTATACAAAGAAGATAGAGATTAAGGAAATTGACTCTGCTCAGTTAATAAGACTAAAGGATGATTTTGCAGCGTACATAACAAATACAAACAAAATACTTGAAGCAGGAATAGATGCAAATACAGCTTTATTCAGAGAAGGCAAAGATTCTCCATATGCAAATATACTTGTTACCAAAAAAAGTAGAGTTAATGATGCAGCAATTGTTGCACTAAAAAATGCATTAACTACAGAAGAAGTAAGAAAATTTATTGAGGAAAAATATAAAGGCGCAGTTATACCGGCATTTTAAGGTAAATAGTTGATTGAAACATAAGCAAAAACATATTCTAAAATTGAAAATGAATAAATAATCAAAAGTTTAGTTGACTGGAAAACCAGAGACTGTATTTTACAAATGCAGTCTCTATTTTTAAAAAAATGATAATAATCGAAAGGGGTGAGAATATAAGATGCAGAATCTGAGTAGGCGCACAAAAAAATTCGGTGGATCCATGATCAGAGCAATGACGCATAACGAGAAACTGCATTCTACCATCAATCTAGGGCAGGGATATCCTGATTTTGATCCGCCTAAAATTCTGCTTGAAGCACTCTCTAAGACTGCTTTTAGAGGACCGCATCAATATGCGCTGACTCATGGAAGTGAAAATTTCCGCAGAGCATTAGCAAAAAAGCAATCACGCTTTATGAACAGAACGATTAGTTCAGACAGCGAGATTCTTGCGACGTGCGGATCCACAGAGGCAATGATGGTTGCACTACTAACGCTGATTGACTCTGGTGATAGAGTAATTGTATTCACTCCGTATTATGAAAACTATGTATCACAGGCAAGGCTTGCAGGGGCAGAGATAGATTTTGTCAAGCTGAAGCTACCAAATCTTTGTTTTGACGCAGATGAGCTTGAATCAGCGTTTCGCAAACGCCCCAAGGCCATTATTATATGCAATCCATCTAATCCTACAGGAAAAGTTTTTACATTTGAGGAGCTTCATACAATCGCTGGCTTGGCTGAAAAATATGATACATATGTTATTACTGATGAAGTGTATGAACACATATTGTATGACGGCTTGAAGCATATTTATTTTGCTACCTTGCCAAAGATGTGGGAACGTACAATAACATGTGGTTCTCTATCCAAAACTTATGCCATTACAGGATGGAGACTCGGATATATAATTGCAAATGAAGAATTTTTACAATCAGCCAAGCGTGTTCATGACTATCTAACAGTTTGTGCTCCCGCACCTTTGCAAGAAGCGGTAATCTCAGGTCTTGAAATGGGTGATGAATATTATGCGGATCTCCAAAAATCATATCAGCGAAAAAAGGATTTATTCCTTACAGGGCTTCGGCAGTTGAGACTGAGCTACATTGAGCCCCAAGGAGCGTACTATGTACTTGTTGACACATCACCATTTCATGCGCAAAGCGATCTTGATTTTTGTATGCGTCTTATTTCGCAAACAGGTGTTATTTCAGTACCAAGTACTTCTTTTCAGCAGGAAAAAACAACAGGAACAGCACGGTTTCACTTTGCTAAGAAGGAAAGTACACTTAATGATGCACTGAATCGATTAGAAAAAATAAATAAAATTTCATTTAAATAAGGAGAAGAATATGAAAAATTTTAATTTTAAAAAAATCATGATATTTTTATTGAGCGCAACGCTGGTAGCAGGAATATTTGCTGGTTGCGGTAAAAGCGACACAGCTATAGAGAGTAGTAAAAATATAGGAACAGAGACGAATGTTGCAAAACATTTAAAAATAGCCGCCGCTCCTGGTCCTTATGGTGATATGTTTGACGAAGCAATAAAGCCTTATCTTGAGGAAAAGCTTGGGTATACAGTTGATATTTCAGAATATTCCGATGGAAACGCCGCACATCAGGCACTGCTTGATGGTGATCTTGACTCCATTATTATTGGGCATTTGATTTACGAGAAATCAATGGAAAAAAATCTCGGTAAAGTGATTACACCAATTTATGTTGTTCCAACTGCCGGCGCAGGAATTTACTCCCAAAAATATAAATTGTTAAGTGAAATTAAGGATGGTTCAACTATTTCTGTTGCAAATGACACAACAAATTTCCCCAGAGCACTAAGAATTCTGCAGGCTGCAGGTTTGATTAAGCTAGACCCAAATGTAGATCCATTTATCGCAATAGAGGCGGACATTCTAGAAAATCCACATAAGTTGAAGTTGAAACAGATTGAGTCTGCACAAGCGGCACGCTCCATGGAATCAGTTGACCTCGCTATTATTCATGGAAACTATGCCTTTGCGACTGGTCTTGACTTAAAATCCGCACTTTATACAGAAGTTTTGGGCGAGGAATATAAAAATTGCCTTGTAGTTGACAACAATAGGGTTAAGGAGCAGTTTGTCAAAGATATTCAGGAAGCGGCATCTTCAGATGAATTCTGGAAGATTCTGAATACAAAGGGCACTCAATATGAGATTTTTCAGAAACCCAAGAAAAGCATTCCAGATAAATTTTACACTGATCAGGGCTTGGAGGTTCCTAAATAATGATTGAATTTAGGAACGTTAGTATAGAGTTCACTAACGGGAAAAACCATGTAAAAGCAGTAAATGATGTTTCATTTAATATTCGTGATGGTGAAATCTTCGGTATCGTAGGATCTTCTGGAGCCGGAAAAAGTACTTTACTGAGGACAATCAATGGATTGGAAAAAGCCACAAAAGGAGAAGTTTTGGTTGAAGGTAAAGCCGTTAATCGATTATCTCCTAAAGAGCTAAGCCAGGTACGAGGCCACATTGGGATGATATTTCAACAATTTAATTTAGTAAACAGTAAGACTGTTGCTCAAAACATTGCATTCCCGTTGCAAGTGGCCGGAAAAAGTAGGAGAGAAACTGAACAACGTGTTGATGAACTTCTTGCAATTGTTGACCTGAAAGATAAAAAACATGAACATCCATCAAAGCTTTCAGGAGGACAAAAGCAGCGAGTTGGAATAGCAAGGGCATTAGCGAATAACGCAAAAGTTTTACTTTGCGATGAGCCCACATCTGCACTTGATCCCGATACGACAAATTCGATTTTAGAACTATTAAGAAAGCTGTCTTCGGAATTTGGCATTACAATTGTCATTATCACTCATGAGTTGGATGTTGTGAAAAACATTTGTTCACGTGTTGCGGTTATGGATGCAGGTGCGTTAATTGAGCTAAATGATGTCTATGAACTTTTTACAACACCGAAGGAAAGCTATACTAAGAGGTTGATTGCAAGCAATGATGGCTTTAAGTTACTGGAAAGCGTTGTGGAGGAAACCAGAATTGCTGCTGAGCAAGATGGTCAATTCTGGGTAATACTTAAGCTTACATATGTGGGGAAATGTGCATCCAATCCTGTTATTTCACAAACGGTTAAAAAATTTAATATAGGTACCGAGAATCTGCGTGAGTCAGTATGAAAACAGCTTTAACCCTTGATATATAAGACCCACAAAAAGTTTAACTTTTCACCCAAAAGGTGAAGCAAATATATACAAAAAGTGC
>Ga0209430_1000673_pt1 | contig 31976 bp, 37 predicted proteins | sample BarGraIncub1133A_FD_184504 | JGI IMG/M metagenome (GOLD analysis project Ga0209430, IMG submission 184504) | Arctic peat soil microbial communities from Barrow, Alaska - Barrow Graham LP Incubations 11-33A (SPAdes) (version 2) | ecosystem: Environmental > Terrestrial > Soil > Wetlands > Peat... | reverse complement strand
CACATCTTTATACGGTCTAATACTGTCGTGTACTCTCTGCTTTTTACACCATATGTATCTTTCAAATGAGTTAGCATCGCATGCCCTGTGGTACTCTTATTAGTTATAGCCCCTATTATAGAACCAAATGTAAATTTATCTGCATTAAATAAATCATCATTTGTAAATATTATTTTTTTAGGCTTAGGTGCTTCATATACAATAGGTAATTCATTTTCATATGTTGAATTTACAATTACTGAATTGGAAGTTGTTGACAAGAAGTCAAAATCAAACGTGTACACCGTTACTTTCGTAATACTTTAACACTTCTCTAAGAAGTCGGACTAGACTATCTCTTCATCCTCAATTAAATAGGATGCTTGGCACTACGGGACAAGGATTTTCGCCTAAATTTACCCTCTTAGGGTTATTACGTAACCCAATTTAGTCGTTACACCTTCCACTAACATAGAATAAACTATATTGTTAGGGCTTGGCACGGTATTGTCATAGTTAAATGTGTGTTTATTTTATATTACTTTAAAATAATATCCCTCAAAAGGAATAGTTTCTGATGATGAATTTCTAATTTTTGTTCTTATTGTATTCTCTTTGAATATTGTAATATTATTATCAATTAGAAATTTAACACAGTCACCTATGTATGTAAAACTTTTATATAATTTATTATTAATATCATACATGTTTACGCATTTTGCATTAGGGTTTTTATCTCCGATTATAAATTTGTGATTTTCTTTCCATTGAAGATAAGTTTTCTCATCCATTCTATCTTTCGGAGACACTTGATATTGAGAATTATTTTCTCCCATACCTAAACCAATATGTTTTTCTTTCCATCCTTCATATGTATCCTTATCCATTCTATCTTTTGGTGAAATCCCAAACTGTAAATTTAATTCACCACACCCGAAAGAATATCTACTTTTTCTCCATTTTTCAATTTTTTCTAGGGGTGTATTATCATCCCACCAAGGTCTTCCATACATAGCATTATCTTTTCCATATAATGTCGGAGGTTGCTCCCCTCCCTCTGTTAAATTACACTTGCAAAGACCATTTTCTTTATATCTTTTTATTGTTTTAATTTCTAATTCAAATGCATCTAATTCTGTTAAATTATTAAATACTATTCTACTTTCACAATTATATTTATTATAATAATTTGTGAAATAAGGATTCCTACCTGTAATTATCTTATGCCTTCCATTCTTGCCCTTACCTACATAAAAAACTTCATCCGTTTCTATATTAAACCATTCATATATGTAATAATCATTCATAATTTCACCTCCTTTTATATTATTGTATTGTCAATTTAACACACCACTTTAACCTTAGAGTTTCACCGTTAGCATCTTTCAACACACCCTATATTTATAGGTTCACCAAATTTTACATTATATATTACTATATAAAGGTGACATTAAGTTTATCACTACCTGCAAAATTATCAGTTTCATACCCATGAACATTCAATATTATTCCACCATACATATGTTTATACCAATATCTTTGTTCCTCCGTATTTTCTAATTCCATTTTTAAACATTCCGACCTATAAGTCAAAGGAGGTCTTGTTCCTAGTATCTCAGTTACCCCTTTTTCATTCCAATAGTTTGAATAGTATTTTCTTTCCCCTAATAATCCTTTTACCTCTTTACCACATACATACTCCATCATTGCATAAGGATCAGATACTAATGTTTGATTATTTCCTGTTAAAATTATCGAACCCATACATCCTTTATCAATTTTAGTTTTTATAAGATTATATATTTTTTGTTTTACATATTTGTCATTTATTAAATCATGATTTACAATTAAACTTTTAACCCAATAATTTTTACTATCTCTTAAATAATTTACTATAGAAGTTTCTGTTACATTTACACCCATTAAGAACAATATTGAATACCATACATCGTCTGTATTAACTCCTTGTATCCAATTAATAAATTCTTCACATAGTTTTGGAACATCCTCAGATTTTATATTTAATGATTGTAAAAATTGGTAATTATATTTTAAATTATTTTTTAATTCTTTATCTGTGTATAAAGCTACTCCCCATTTTAGTTTATTAGTTTCACAATTTTCTTTATATTGTTCTAAACTATTAAATGAATCCCAAAGTTTGAATTGACCTTCTGTAACAATCATATCATAATCTCTCAAATCAATTTCTATATCATTACCTTCTTTATCTTTATAAACTGATTTAGTTATATAGTTTCCATTATTCTTAACCTTACAAAACTCATGAAAATCAAATACACAAAACATTCCTTTCAAAAAACTTTGACGAGTACAAAATTCAGCAGGAACATAATCTAAATCTAATTCATCAGCCCATTGTTTGGCAAATGTAGGAGAAATAATTCCCATACCATCCCATCTATTAAAATTCTTTGTAATTGTTTTCGGTTTAATTTCATCGTCTAATTCTCCTTCTGTTTCTGTAACCCAATTAACATCAAATATAGTAGGTGACTCAAAATCAGGTACTACACAAAATCTAGGAGTTGATACAGGTTTAGTTGCAGAACTATATGTACCTTTATAAGCATTAAATTTAGAAGGAGAGAATACCTTTTCTTTGTTTCTACCATTGTCTAATATTACATTTACCGTCTCTAATATATCGCTTGAACAAAACACTACAGTAGATACTCTCCCTTGTCCTGCTGATACTGAGAGCCTATAATAAACCACTCCATTAAGCATTAGTCCATTCTTATATAAATAATCATAATGACTTATATCTTCTATTACAATAGTTATGTATTCTGGGACAAAACACATATTAATTATTTTATCTTTTATTTCTTTTATTTTTATAACATTATTTAAAGTATCTTCAGTATTATTCCTTTTTTTTCTTCTTATCGCATTAATTTCATAATAAAATTCTTCTAATAATTCTCTATCTAATATTCTACTAGAATCACCTCCTTTATCAGCAATTACGTCCCTTATAGTTCTAAGTATTTGAGAATCTGCTAGAGCTATTATTTCATTATTATCTAAAGCCTCTTGATAATCAATATGTATATCGTATTTATATTTTTTTAGTCTCGTGGACTTAAATTTCATTGTAAATAATTGACGATTTACCATTATGTTTACTCCTCCTATGTTTTTATTTTAATAATAATTTATCTGCATGAGTTTCTATTCTTTTTATTAGTTCTTCAAAATCTATTTCTTCTTTTAAATAACTCCAATAAGACATCATTCTAGATAAGGATTTATATTGGGTTTCTTTATTACATTTTTCCATACCTATTAAAGACTCTTCTATTTTTAGTAGTTGGTCTTGAATTTTCTCGCACAATGTTTCATATTCATAACTATTTTCATCAAACTTATCAATATGTTTATTCATAGGTTTTAAACTATCTAATATATATTTTACAATATTTAAACTTGTAATTTGTTTTGATTTTATCATTTTTATCTCTCCTTTAAATTTAAGTTTTCTAATTAAACCATATTTTACTATGTATCCAAACTAGACATGTATAGTTTACAATCTTCTTTAATCCATTTATGTATTTTATTCATTCTTTCTTTACTATAATTTATATTACTTTCATTATACCATTCTTCAAAATCAAAATTATGTTTAGAACTATTACACGTCTTACAAGATGGTACACAATTACTTAAATCATTAGATCCTTCATGATTAACATGTTCTTTGTGAAATTTTCCTAATATCATTTTACCTTTAAACTTTATGTAATGTTCTGCGATAGGTAAACCACAGTAAGCACATGAATTATTAAAATATTCTTGGCAATCCTTCCATTCTTGTTTAGAAATCACATGAGTTTTATTTTGCTCTCTATTTAATCTATATTGCTTTATCTTCTCAGGATTGTCTTGTTGCCATTTTCCATATTTACCATTTAGTCTTCTTACTCTTGATAATTCTTTAAAATTTTGTTTATGTCTATTAGTTCTTTTGAGTATTAATGCATTATATTGTTCAACATTTAGTTCTCTCCATTCTTTAGATCTCTCATTAACACACTTTTTGCAAGATAAATTAATTCTAATATATTCTCCTTTGATTTTTGAAACTATAATTTGTGAATAAAATTCATCAATTGATTTTTCAACTTTACATGTTTTACAAATTTTCATTTCCATATGTATCCATCACCTTCTTCTTATTCTAATTTAACACATAATAATTCTTTCATTTATCATCTTTTTTATATTATTATACTTTTATATGCTATATTTCATTTCAATTAGTTATTTTATATTACTTTACTTATTGTGTGAACAGTCTCTTTCTCTTACCACAACATCTAATTCCAATGCTTTTTCTAAATTCTTTATATTATCTTTGTATTTCTCTATTTCTTTCAACACACTGTCCTTTAATTCCACTTTATACATTTCTATTTTACTTTCATCTAAAGTCCATATAAAATATCTAATTCCTCTTGTGTTATTTCCTTCGTTAGCAGTAATAACATCTATTTTATCCTTATGTATTCTTTTACGTTCACTTTGAATAATAATACATTTATCTTTTTCATGACAATGGTATTTATCAATTTTTATTTCATGATAAAATGTATCTCCATAATTATCAACGTCATAAGTTATTTTATATATTGTATTGTTCATGTTGTTTCCACTCCTTTATGTTCATTATGTAATTCAACGTTTTTCTCTTCTCTCTATCTAATTCAAATTTATAGTCAGTATTCAAATTATTTTTAATAAAGCATATTGTCTTCTCTTTCTCATTTAACATTATCTGTAAATTTCCGTAATAAAATAAACGCTTCTCTTTATCTACTTTATTTTCATGAGCTTCTCTACTTAATAAAATATTTCTTATAATCTTCTTTTTAGCCAAATCATAATCTATATTACTACCATATTTGATTGTTGATATATAGTCCATATAAGCTTTCTCAGTCAACTTAAACTCATTAAGATACTGTATTGCATCCAATTCCTCTACTGTTACCACCCTCGTATTAATCATTATTAAATTCATTTCTATTCTCTCCTTTTTGTATTATGTTATTATATGTATTATCTTTTTATAAATCCTTTCTTTCCCTCGTAAATACTTAAATCTTTGTCCATTTGTTCTTTACTAATTTTATATGTAATACATTCACTAGAATATTTATAACAATCAGTGTCCATCTTAATAAGTTCAAGCATACTTTTCTTTAATTTATTAATTCCATATAAACAATTACTCATATTATATTACTCTACCCTTTGTTTAAGTTTTCTTTTCTTATTCATATCTCTTGTTAAACTACCCAAACTAACAAATTTACCTTTTGCTCTATCATATGTAAAAGTTATTATATATTTCTCCGATTTCCTTTCCCAATCTTTTTCACTATAAATCCATTTAACTTTCTTATTCTCATTTGTCATATGTATTTTCTCATTTAATTCCCTTACATTGACATATCCATCTGCATGTCCCATATTTTCAAGTTGAAACTCCTCAAAACTTATCTCTGTCATTAAAAGATAGTCACCTCTCTTTTATTAGGTATTTCTTTTAATAATTGATAATTTTCCATTAATATCATTCTCCTTTATTGTTTATTTTTGCATTATTATGTTTTTAATATTTTTATAAAGTATCTAAGAAATTATTCTTATTTACCCTACCATTTCATTATATCACAAAACTTATCAAATTACAACATATATTTTATATTATTATATTTTTATTTCATACCTACCATTTGCTTAGGAGTTTTCATATTTTTAGGTATTTTTCTTATTTTACTTATATCAACTAATCTTTTTACTTCCTCAATATCTTTACCACATTTCCCACAACAATATGACATATATAATCTTGCATTTATTTGAGTATAATCCTCAATACTGTATCCCTCTCTTTTAAATTCCTTACCACAAAATCTGCATTCTTTCCAAAATAAAGGTTTAATATTTTTTACCTTTGGATATGTTTGTTTTTCTCTTATCATTATAAAAGCTCACCAACTTCAATTGTATTATTATTGCTTTCACATTTTAATCTTAATATTTGTTCATGTCTCTTACTTAATTTTTCTTTTATAAATTCCCTTTTATTCCTTTGTGAGTTTGATATTTTTATCCCTACCGATATTCCATCTTGAATACATTCAGCTTCAATTGTAGTTATTCCATTAATTCCTTTCTCTGTCATTATATTTGTTATTTTAAATATATAATTATCCATATTAATCATTCTCCTTCTATATTTATTTCTTATAATTCTCAATAATCCTTTTAACTTCAATAATCAACTGATCTCTATTCATTTTTGTATAACCTTTAACTTTATTCTTTCTACAAGTAAATTTTAAATCTGTAATAGTCCAATTATCTACGCTTGGAATATTTATTATTATGGGCTCTTCTTTCTCATATAAATTAATTCCAATTGATTCAGATATATTTTTTAAACCTTTTAAATACGCTTCCTCTTCTTTATTTGTTAAGTCTCTAGTTTCTCCAAATTGTTCAATGTTTATCATTATGTAATTTCCTCCTTTTATATTGATATATTTCCATTATTCAATTTCAAATTGTAAAAACAAAAATAAAGAATCCTATTACAACTAAAATAATCATCCAAATTACAAATGCCTCAAGTCCACTAACACTTACATTATTTAAATTCTTCTTTGGAATATTGATTTTTCTTTTCCTATTCAAATTAGATTGCTGACGATAATTCCTATAAAACTCTCTCCTAATCCTCCTCATTGCATATCTTTTTAAATTCATTTATTTCAACTCCTTCCTACCCTTTTATTATAATACCAATCCTTTCCAATGTCAATACATTTTATATTATTATATTATCTTTTTGAAAAAGTTTATCAAAAATGTATATTATCTTAAAACTCACTACAATCAATTTTAATCAACTTTAAAATATGCCATGCAACTATACCTAATAATATTAAAATCATCACACGGTCTAAATTTGAGCCATTAAATATCATTTGAATGGATTTATTATCTAACTATATTATATGTTAACAAATATTTATTATGACTGATATAAAATTTTACTACTCTTTTATTTAATATATGTTATATGACGTTATAGACGATATAAGAGAGTTTAAATTGTTAGGTAATGATTGTAGGTATATATTATAATAATTGATTAGAGAGGACGTGAGGTGGTATAAAATTGATTTGGTGGGTATTAATCCCTATAATATTTTATAATCATTCTATTAGATTTTAAAGTTGGTGATCAGAATACTTATATTGAGGAATAATATCGTACAACCTATTCATTTTATTTATGCAATTTTAATAGAATAAGTGATCAGAATACTTATGTTTTAATAATAAACCAAGTATATATATGATTTAATATATTTAAAATACCATTTTATAAGTATTCCAATCACCTTTTCTATTTCTGTTCAATTTTTATTACACGTAATATAAGTATTCTAATCACCAATACTTTCAGCATAATATTTCATGTCTAGTGTTTTCAAAGGATTGTTGATACATTTCTTTATATAAGATTTAATATTTTTAACAGAACCACTTCTAACTCTTTCATCTGTATATCTTAATAAAGCTTGAATATATTTAATATTTTCAACTTGTTGCTCTAAATATCCTTCAGTTTCTATTATATTAAATCCTAATTCATAAAACTTAGCCTTAGTCTCTTTGTAAGTAGTATATTTATCTAGTCCTTTAATTTTTATTCCCTCATCAGTATCATTAAATATAAAATAAACTTTGTCTGGATTTACATCATCATATTTAATTTTTACCATACCTTTGTCATTGAGTATCTTTATAGCCTTTTTAATATCTCTTTTCTTATATTTATCATCAACATTGACCATAGGTAGTCGTTCTACTAGTGTGTCAATATTTACAAAAGAGAAATTATTAGTGCCTTTCCACTGTAGCACCATATGATATATTTTCTTTGCCATTAGATTTTTAGTTTTATTATAGGTATTTTTATTGTAAAATAGTTTATAATCATTTAAAATTTGGTCGTATGTGTATCTACTTAATTTAATTTTAGTTATATCTATTTCTTCCACATCACTAGCTAATTCTAAGGATTGCATTGATTCTAATAAATGATAACCAATTTCTGTATTTGCTATATACTTTTTATTTCTTATATCGTATATACCACCTGAGTATCTTGAGAAGATTGTTGTAGCCATTAATATTCTTATGGATTTTTTTAAGTTATCTCTAGTAACACTACTAGGAGTGCTATATCCTAATTCTTTGGCTAATTCAGTTATAGTAAATTGTATTTCTAAATCTTCATCCTCTAGATTTTCAGTTTCTAATTGACATATTCCCCTTTTAGTTTTATTTTTAATAAAAATTCTTTGCAATGCAACATATATATCATATTCTTTTAGAGTTGGAACACCAAATTCACCATGACCAGACACAAAAATTCCACGTTTAACTAATTTGCCACTTTCATTAGAAAACCATATATATTCCATTGCAGTTTGTATATCTTCTGATTTATACTCTCTTAGAAAAGGTATTTGTACAGTTACGCCATCAACTACAGCATCTACCCCTGCATTATATCTAAATATTCTAGAAGTACCTTTACTAATTACATTTGTTTCCTTCTGTTTTTTCGATTTAATCAAGTTATACACACCCTAACATATTGATTTTACTTGTATAGAAATGTTTACTAACACTATTCACAGGATTTTTATAATATTCAACATGTAACTTTATACCATAAGTATTCTAATCACCTTATATAAGTATTATAATCACTATCCACAAGTAATGCAATCACCAAAAGTAAGTAATGCAATCACCAAAAGTAAGTATTCTAATCACCATATGTAAGTATTCCAATCACCCGACATGCTCTAAAGGTATATATATCAATAGTTTACAGACTTGCATATTCTAGTACTTACTTGTTATATACTTGAATATATACTTGATATATATTCGGAAGGGATATTCTAAATTATTAAACTTCCTACTATTATATTCTATTAGTACATTAATTGGATTAGAACTATAAATGAAAAATTTAAAAAGTAATGTTAACTTGAACGATGCTCTGCTCGTGAAAGTTTGACAAGCAATTCCCCTCTTTTGGGAATTGAGTAGTCGGTCTCTTGACCTTTATTTTCCTTTTCCATGTTTTGACTTTCTTAATGGTATATTGAATTTATTCATCGTAACATTTCCCTCTAATAGAGTTTATAAGAATAAAAACGTTACGATTATATATTATTTTATTATCATACCTATGTATTTGTTATTTTTATTACTCATATCTATATTATAATCAATACAAAACTGAGTGAAAATTGGTTTATCTAATGCTCGATTAAACGCAGGTCTATTAGCAAAATCAAGTCCTTCTCTTAAATCCTTTTTCTTAATTCCTTTATCTGTTAATATATTCTCATTCTTTAACTCATATACAAATTTTGACTCAGGATTTTCAATTAGAAATTTTAAATAGTTTATTATTTTTAGTGTATTATCTTCTACTTTAGATTTACGTTCTTTTATTGGTGGAGTAAAATCTAATTGCCAATCATATAGAATATTAATGCCTTTCATGCTTCCTTTTATTATATTATCAACACTCTTATCGCTATTAATCATATAAATATGAGTTTCGGGTGTATCGCCGTCACAATATTTTCTTATTTTAATTCTATTAATTGCTTGTATTATTGCTGAGGAGACTAACCCAACTCTAACTTCTTCAAATTTAGTTTCTGCATATGCTCTTGAGCCTTTCTTTGGAATTAACATAGTGTCATATTTATTAAAGTCTTCTTCCATACTATTACAGTGATATAATATAGGGTATATAGCATCACTCATTATATTTAATCCATATACAAATACTTTATCATAATCTTTCCATTGATTACTTCCTGTAGTTAATCCATAATGTGTAAGCCATACTCTTCCTACTAAATCTGTACCTTGAATTTCCTCATAGAATCCATATTCCAATTGTTTGTTATTAAATACTATAAGCCCCTTTTCCCCTTTGAGAAGTTTTTCTCCTATGTCTTTTATACATGCTTGAAGCATTCCTAAATCAAAATTTTCAATCAATGAACTTCTTGAACCAGTCACTTTATCATAAATATGTAAATATGTATTTTTATAAGTTTTGAATTCAGGTAATTCCTTAACTTCATAATGTGGATTATATGTATATAATTTATTTACATCTGCTGTAGCATCTAATTGTAATTTAGCAAATCTAGGATTATAAATATCTATGTATTTGAATGTTGTTATACTTTTATTTTCTAATTCAGTTGAATATCTAACGTAACCACCATGTTCTAATAAATTTAATATATTTATATAGCATTCTCTAGCTTTATAATCCTTAGAATCATATATAGCCTCATCCATTCCTTCAGGTTTAACTATATTCTCAAAATAAACAAAATTAAGTTTATTAGCTTTCTCTGTATAAGATTTTATAAACTCTTTCTTTATTGAGTTAATAAAACTCATAAAAACATCATATAAATCATTGTTTCCCATATTCATAATGGCATTCTCAATAATATTTATAGTTTTTATATTAATTGCTACAGTTTCTACATTTGATATTTCCTCATCAATAATTAATCTTTGTCTAGTAAATATATTATAATTTACAGTTAATTTATCTATTCTTTTATCTGTCCATTCATAAATATCATTTATATCTATCTTTTTTCTTTTGCTTTTAGTCTTAATTTCTTTCCTGTCAACAAATGATTTATAACCCTCGTGTGTCATTATTAATATTGGATAAGTCTGTAAATCTTCTATAGTTATATCATTGGATTTACCATTTTCAACATCTCCTCCATGATAAGCATAAGCAATTTCTTTATCGGCATACTTATTTATATTAATTGCAGTTGAATTACAATCATCTCTAGTGAGTTTTAATATAATAGTTCCACAATAGTTTTTAAATAAATCATCATTATACATATAAGCCATTGATAATTCTGTAATTGTGCTTTTCCCACTACCTGTCGACATGGGGAATGCTATTATCTTTTCTTTATTAGTATAAAATAATATGTATTTAACTAATTCTCTTATTGCTAATTCATACTTTTCTCCAAGTGGATTTTTATTAAATTCAGTTAATCTATTAATTGCTAATTGAGATAAACTATCTATCTTTTGTAATTTTAGTTCCTTTGTTGAATTATAAATTGTTATTTCTTCACTCATTTATTATATCATTCTCCTCTTATTTCATATTAGTATGTAATATTTGTACGAACTATTGCATCGTCTATCATTTTAATTAATACTTTAGGTTCATATAGATAATCATAACAACTGTTAGCTTTCATACTTTTTATAATGCGTTTCTTTAATATTATTTTTATATATTTTATTAAATCTAAATTATACTTAAAATCTAAGTCGTTCTTTGTATCTTCTTTAAATTTATTTCTTAAATCAATATTATATTTCGGTTTTAAATTATGAATATAATAGAATTCGTAATTTTTATATTCTTTTTCATCAAGACATAAAGCAAATTCAATAAATCTTATCTCAGTGGTTAAGTAATATTTCCAAGGTATGTTAATCTCTCCAAATAGATGATTATATATTCTTCTATTGAGATTGTCTGTTGAACCTATATACAATAATTCTTTATTTTTATTATAAAACTTATAAATATAGTATCTTTTCAATTAATAATCACTCCTTTTATTTTTATATTATTATAGCTTTAATAAATTTTTATTAAATTACAATCAAAAATACCAACTCCTTTATTAATTACCTTACGTCTTATTTTACCATAAAAAGAGATAAAAGTCAACAATTATTTTATATTATTATAGTTTTATTTAATTATTCTCAACAAGTTTCTTAATTACCCACGAACAAAAATACAGATGAGCTTCCCACTTATTTCTAACTGTCTTAAAGCGAATATATTGTAATTGTTTTATTGTCGGTGGTTGTTTCTTCCATTTAGCATCTTTATCTGCAAAACTTCTTGCATCAGTTAAATTCTCATTCTCTATGTATTTTATTGCCTCTATAACATTACTAAATTCATCCAATTCTTCACAATATTTATTTTCCTTCTTAGTAGAAACTTTATATGTATTGAAATCAGTACCTTCTTTTACAATTACATAATGTATCTCTGAACTTTCTGATAATGCATACATTTTATAGTTGATTTTATACCAATCATAATAAGAATTTTCTCTAAATGTACTATCTAAATTTGTATTAAACAGTTCCATTTCCTTAGCAATAATTTCTTCAACCCTACGTTTATCTTCCTCTTTCTTAATTCTCTCTTTTTCACGTTCTTCTTTTTCTTTCTCATCAGCTTTCTTTTCTCTTTCTAATGCATCTGTAGGTGTTTCGCCATCTAACATATCAATATCAAATACGCTTGAGATGTCCATGAGGTTGTGTTTTCCTATAATATCTTTAAAGTCTAGTACTAAGCAATCTTCTTTATCCTCTGCGATTCTAAGTCCTCTACCTAAACACTGTATATAAAGTATTTTAGAACGACATGGGCGACAGAACATCACGCATTCTACTTCAGGGAAGTCAAAGCCTGTGGTAAGCACACCTACATTACAAATAACCTTATATTCTCCATTTCTAAATCCAGTTAAAGTATCTTCTCTTTCTTGCTTAGTTAATGTACTATCGACAAAAGCACAAGTAATTCCTTGTTTATTAAATTCAGCACATAAATCTCTTGAATGTTCAATTCCACTTGCAAAAGCAATAGTGTATTTTCTATCATAAGAATATTGCTTATAGGCTTTTATAATTAGATCATTTCTTTCATCATTATTAACTGCTTCTTCTAACTCAGATTGAATAAAATCTCCTCCACATGACTTAACACTACTTATATCTGTTGTAGTTTGTACTGCAAATGCCCTAGGTTCTGTGAGATACTTATTTTCAATCATCCATAAAATATCCTTACTATATGTAATTTCATTAAATATTTTAGTCATTTGTTTATTGAATGGAGTAGCCGTAAATCCTATAATTTTTAGTTTAGTAGTATCTAATTTTTGTATTACTTTCAAGCACTGTTCAATAGCAATATGTACTTCATCAAAAACAACACATGAAAAATCTCCATATTCTAGCATTCTTTCTACTCTATTTGATTTCTTATGTGTTAAAGATTGTCTAGTTGCAATTACTATCCTAGCATCCACCTCATCTAAATTACTTTGCACACTTCCAATTGATATATCCTCTCCACACATAAGTTTAATTTTATCCAACGTCTGTTCCCTGAGTTCCTTGCTGATTACTACTATAAGAACCCTCGAAGTCGTTTGTCTACACAATTCAGCCATACATATCGTTTTACCTGAGCCAGTTGGCAATACTATCAACCCTCTTTCTCCTATTGGTACATTGTTCATTGCTATTACTGATTCCTCTTGATAATCTCTTAGTTTGTACATTTATCTCTCCTTTTAATTTTTACTACATTAATATTATGTATTATTATAGTTTTATATTATTCATTTCTATATATAGTATTGTATAAAATCTTATTCCATAAACTATTAATCTTATACCACGCTTTTAAATATAATTTCTGATGCCATTTCAAATCTTTTATCATTTCATAAAATACCTTTTTGATTGTTATTGGATTAAAGTCTTTATAATCTTCTTTCATTATTAATTCACTTCCTTTTTAATAATCCTTACTCTCTTATTATATCATAAATTTACCAATTATACAAGCTTTATTTTATATTATTATAAACTTATTTAAACTTAAATATATCCCTCCTCATTTGTTCTTATCTAATCATATCATATCTTGGATAATATTACAATATATTTTTTATATTATTTTATTTTTAATAGTTTTATAATTATTAGTAATAATTTCTTATTCTACATAAAATTCTACAAATGGACAAACTATAACAACTACACAATCAAAATTAGCCTAATCAGAATGAACTGAGAAGGCTACAAACTATTATTATGATAAATTATATTGCCGATAATTAAAGTGTCTTATAATGCGGTTAAATGAGTTGTAAGGATATGCTAATTTATTTTAGTTATTTACCTATTAATCTTTCCCACCAATTTTTCTTTTTCTCAGATTCAGCTTGGATTGGTTTCTTTTCTTCCTCTTCTTTTCTTATTGCCATACTTTGTTTAAGTTTATCTTCCCTCTCAATTAATTTCCTACTAACTTCTTGTTCCATATTGTCAATTGTAACTGCTACAAATTCTTTTAAGTCTTCTTGGTTTTTCTGATGTAAATCTTTTATCTCTTGTTGAGTTTCTATTACTCCAGTTAATTTATCAGCTACTACACTGTCTACAGTTAATGCAACTTGTTCTATTATTTGTTCTTTTAATTCTATGTTATCTTTTCTTAAAATTTCAAGTTGGTTAGTAAATTGTTTTGTAATGGCAATAGTTATATCTTCTTTAAATTGTATCATTTGATTATTTTGTTCTTCTAATAAAGCATGAGCAAGCGTTTGTATACTGAGAGGATTTTTTTCTTCTATCTTAACTCCAGTAGTTGCATCAAATGAAACCTCTTGACAATATTCTTGAATTTGACGAATTGTCATTCCCTGTGATTTTAATTCTATGATGAATTTTAGCTTTTCTATATCCTTATCTACGTACTGGCGTTGTTTGTTAGATATTTCAATTTTTAATATATCATCAAATACAGTTGTATAATATCTTATTTTGCTATCTGACGCTCCTAATAGTGTAGCGATTTGTGATGTGCTATAGTATAGTATCTTCCCTCGAATGTTCTTATCACTGTCCTTAGCATCCTTAAAATCTACATCTTGATAGTTTTCATCCATAGTTACTTCCCCTTTCTTCTGTTAAAGCATACTAAAATTATAACATATTTAAAGTAAAAGTGAATATTATGTTTTAATATAAGTAGACAATGGATTGTATTTGCTTTAATATGTGAATATATTAGTTTTAATTTTGTTTAATATTTGTATGTAGTAGTTTGATATTGGTTTAATATTAATATGTATTACTTATGATTTGATTTAGTTTGTAGTAATGATACTTTTAGTTTGGTTTACTTTAAGCGTACATCTAAATATAAAGAAACTATAAAAATAATCTAAACTATATATAAAGGGAAGCTAAACAAAATAGATACATTATATAAACATACTTATCACGTTAATTACACAAAGTAGTAATCAAATATAAACATAGTGTATATTAACTATAAAGAAAGTATACAAATCTATCTAATTTCTTTATACTATATTTATAGTTTGTAGTAACATTCTTTATACTAAGTACATATATTGTTTATATAAGAGATATAGTTTATATAAAGAAGGTTGTAATTTTGTTTATAGTTTGTTATGATTATATTTATAGTTAGATTATTTTACCAAAGGTGGTGGTTAAAACTAATGTCCAATCTAAATAGTAATGATTATAAAATACTTCAATGTGTAGTAGATAAAGAGAAAAACAGAGGATTAGCTATTGGAAGGGGTAGTACATTGAAACAAATTGTGGAGAAGACAGGACTTTCTCTAGTAAAAGTTAGAAATACTATAATGATATTATTAGAAGAAGGATTGGTTATAGAAGGTGTTAAAAGGGTTAAAGCAAAAACTTATTGTAGGACTGAGAAAGGTTCAAATAAATTAATAGAGTTAAAATCAAACATAGTTTAATGGAGGTGTTTTATCATGGATAAAAATTTAGTATTACTTATAGGAAGTGGAAAAACAGGCAATATTTTTGTGTCAGAGATGTTGGATTGTGATAAAAGGTATGCAGGTCTCATGATTAACTCAGCAATAGGTGATATGAATAATTTACCCAATTTTAATTTATGTCAAAGCTATGTAATCCCAGGAGAAGACGGTTCTGGACGTAACAGGGAACTTGGAAAGCAATTTATTAAGAATCGTGGGGAGTCTATTTTGGATATTATATCTAATTATAAACAATCTAAGGTTGCAGTATTCTTTTGTTCGAGTGATGGTGGTACAGGATCAGGTTCAACACCATTATTAATAAAGGCAGTAAAGAAACCCCATCCAAAGACAAAAATTATTCTAGTTGCTATAATGCCAAGATTATCAGAAAATAGAGACTCATTACAAAATGCTATAGACTTTTGGAATGATATTATTGATTTAAAGAAAAAGAGGTTAGTTGATACAATATATTTAGTAGACAACAACAAAAGAAAGACATTTGAAGAAATAAATAAAGAAGCTACTAGAAAAATAGATATGGCTTTTTCATTAAATACATTTGATACTGCTGGAGATATAGATAAAAATGATTCTTTAAAAGTAAATACAGCAAATGGATATAATTTTATAATGGAATTAGATACTAAATATACTAATGTAGAAGAGTCTATAAATCAATCAATAAAAGATAGTGTATTTATGCTACCTACATCATATGACTGTGATTATATGGGTGCAGTCTTATCTAAAGGCAAATACGATATAGAGGATGTTAGGAGTAGATTTGAAGTATTTAATACTGATTATTGTGGAGTAAGTGAATCAGAAAGTTTAATTGTATTAGGTGGTTTAGCAATACCAAAGGATGGAATAGAAATTATTCAAATTGCTTTGAAAGATTTAGAAAAAAGAAATAATAGTAGACAAAAACATGATGAAAATAGTTTATATATAGAAAAGGATCAAGAATATGATAGAGAAGAAATAGACAATGCTATTAATGAGAAATATAAGAAAATAAATACTTCGTCCCCATCAATTTCTGTAATAAATGAAATATTAGATGATAATTTTTGGGATGATTAAACAATAAGGAGAGGATTTCATGGGTAATTATAATAAAGAATTTGAATTTAATATCAAGGTTCAGAAACAATTAAAATATGACCTTGAGAAATTAGGAATTGAAAGTGATGAAGGTATGGAAGAATTAATTATTAAGTTATTACAAGCACATGTTGACAGTAAAGATAAAGAGAAAAGAATGGATAGGATTTTTAGTTAAAGTTTTAATAAACCTCATTTAAAGCCTATTAGAGACATTATAATTATAAGGTAAGCTAATTCTACCTAAAACTAATTATAATTGAACCTAATAGGCTTGTTTTGTCATATAAATTGGTATAAATGGAATTATTAAGTGTAATTGTACTAATTATTATACGAGTATATAAATTAATGTCTACTCGTAATTTTATATTATTATATTATGTATTAATTTCATATGTATTTGTAGTATCTTTGGGCAATCTGATTAATTTTTTCTTGTATAATGCAAATTCTATACATTTCTTAGTTGTACCTAATATTTTTGCGATATCTACACGTTTATATCCTTCATTTATTAATTTTTGTGCTTCAGCTAAACTCCAATTTCTAACATTAAGATTTCTATAACCAATAGGGACAACTAATTTGCCATAATCCATAGCCTGATTTAAACTTGATTGATGTATATTTAATATTCTAGCAATCTCAGCTAAATGTATGTTCTCATTTAATAATTCTTGAGCTTTATTTACATCCCATTTTGTCCTTGTAATGTTTCCAGAAAAATCAATCCATTTTGGTATTTTATCATACTGTGGGAATATTTCTTGCAAAGCTTTCAATGGAGTTTTACTATTTCCTACATTTATTCTTATTAAGTTATATCCTATTTCTTTAAAATAATTATTAACTATTTTATCCCTTATTTGTTGTTGTTTAAATTCATATTCAGACGTTGTTCTATGTAATTTTGCTGACTTTACGTGGAAATTATTTATCTTAGTATGTTGCTCACCATCTATTTCAACAGCTTCTTTCCTAATGTGATTTACTATATCTACTTCATAATTATGCTCCTTTATTTTAATTTTTTCTTCCCATATACAATCCTCTTTATAAATATGTTTATAAACTTGTTTTATCAATGTGGCATGAACACTTTCACATAGTGAATTAGAACATTTTTTACACATTACACTCCCAGTAAGCACAACTATTGGGCTTACGTTCCAATCTTTTTTACATTTACTACATATATGTATTATTTTATCATTACAAGTTGTATATTTTTCACCATCTTTGAGTTTAACAAAAGGATTTACTACATCTAATTCATTTATATATTCATCTGTACTTCTAGCATTATTTCTTCCACTAGTAATATATGCACATTCTTTACATGTATGTTGTACTCTCCCTAGTCCAGAATCAGGGCACATATCATATTCTTTCCCACACATAGAGCACAAATGAGTTATTGGAGTTCTATTATTTTTATATTCTTCTCCTTCTTTTAATTCTGCTTGAGGATTTTTTAATTTCAATTCTTTTATGTATTCTTCAGTAGTTTTCTTTTTACTTCCTCCACAACTCATACACATGAAACATTCTTTATCGTTGTTTAAGTGAGAATATGATAGTAGTGCCTTAGTTTTGTTACATTTTATACATAAACATAATGCGTTGTTATAAGATTTTCTATCCTTCTTTTTACCCTCTATTTTCTCAACATTGATTTCTAAGACTTTCCAAAACTTATGTATATCCCCTACTTGAACATTATATTTACTTTTTCTTTTTAACCCCATTATTAATTATCTCCTTTTAAATTTATTATTTTTATATTATTATATGTACTAGTAACAATGGATATATTAACCAATTCAACTCTTTGCATAGCTATCCTTAATTCCCCCCTAGTCTTATTATACAAACAATGGAAGTAAAAGTCAACAGTTATTTTATATTATTATAGTCTTATTTAGTATCTATAGCTTGTCCAATTTTTAACAGTAAAGCCCATCTTAAAATAATCTATTATTTGTATTTTACAAAATCTATTCAAACTCACCTAAAATCCGTCTAAATTATACCTAAAATAAATTGCACAATTTTCATACTAAATCATACTATATTATTAAGAAAGATAAGAGAATAGGGCAGAAGGAGGGAACAACTTATGGCAACATCAAGACACACAATAAGTCTATCTATATCCAATAATAAATATGCTATAGAAAAATCTGAAATGTTATTTGATGGGAAATTAAGTAAATATTTAAATTACCTATTGAGTAAAGAAAGAATAAAAGAAGCTAATAGAAAAAACAAAGAGTAAATTAAAATATATGTATATGTGTAAACTTGAAACTTATGTCACACAAATGTGTAAAACCACATACAATATATTATAAGCAATAGAAGGAGATAAAAAATGAAAAGTAGTAACCTGAGAATTAATATATCTTTTAAAAACGATAAAAGAGACTTTGTTTTATATGAATATCTAATAAATAAAAGAGATAAAAGTAGTTATATTAAGACTATATTGGAAAAAGCTATGCTGGAAGAAATATGTGACGAAATGAGTAAATCTACTTAATTTTAGACGAAAAAACAAGCCTAACCAAAAGGTCAGACTTAGTTTATGACACTCTAGCTACTACTTGTTTACACTTCATAGCACGCTATAGTTTATGCATCCATATTTAAATAGTTCTTATTTTAACCTATATATTCAAATTTATTTACACAATGTTAATAATTATCTATTTTTTATTAAAGTATAAAAGCTATTACTCTTGAGATTGCAAAAGCAGTCATTCCTACTGCAAAACAAATTGTCATTAAAAATCACCACCTTTTAAAATAGTATGTGCTTATTTTAATTAATTATACGGGAGGATTTCATGGAAATACTTGTTATTAATAATAATAGAACTGTAACAAATTGGGAATCAAATATATTCAATAGGAAAGAAAAACGTGATATGGAACAAATTGCTAAAAAAATTAATAGAAATAGTAAATTAAAGAAGACCTTTATATTTGTTTTAGGAAGTTTATTATATTGTACATCTGTTATGGCAACAGGAGGAGCAGAAACTGCAAAAATAAATGAGGGTGGTAGAAAAATATTATCACTTATAAGAGATGTTGGATATTGGATTGCAATTATCTTGGCATCTTGGGAAATAATAAAAAATTTAATGCAAGGTGATACAAAAAGCACTGGTAAATCAATTATGAAATATTCATTAGGATATGGAAGTTTATATTTACTACCTTGGATTTTTGATTTAATTAAATCTATATTTGCATAAGGAGGAATATTCATGTTTTTAAGTAAATTTGTATCAGATGTAGTTGCACCTGCTGATATACCAAAATTATTAGCAGAACAAGCAGAGAACTTAAGGAAAGCAGAAGAGATTAGGAAGCATTTGGAAAAACTAAAAGAAACTCAACTACACAAAGCCGTTAAACCTATAGTGGGTAAAATGTACGATGCCTCAAACACATTGAAAAATCCAATATTTGATACAACAAATTTCCCTTTAATGAAAGAGTTTAAGCATTTTTTTACTCAATGTGATAAGGTTGGTGCAGTCTTTAGTAAAATAGATTATTATTTACAACATCCTGTATTGTTAGTAAATGCGATATCAGGAGCTTCATATTGGATATGTTTAACAATAGCAGTTGGTGGATTATTATATTATCTTATTGGAAACAAAGACGGATTAAAATGGATGAAAGGTAGTGTGTTAGGTTATATCCTAATAGAAACAGTAAATAAGGGGGCTAGTTTCTTATGAAGACAATGAAAATATCGAAGTATATTCAAATAGTAAGTCCAACTTATGTATATTTAAAATTAACCCCCGATACCTCAATTCGCAATTATGATAGTAGCAACATCGCAAAAAGCATAAGTCATATGTATAAAAGTACACTTGAACAAATAAGAAGACAAGATAATTACCAACATTGGTATAATATCAGATTTTTAATAGAGAAACCAATTAAGTGTAGTTATTTTATAGACATTAACAAAGATAATGTATCGTTTTATTTTATAGTCCCTGTGCAACATAAATCTATTATAAAAGAAAAAATTCAAGCCACATGGAAAAAGGTATCTATAGAAGAAGTTGATGGAATTGAACAATTTTCACAAGAAGCTTTAAAATATCAAATGAATTATAAAAAAGAGGATGCTTTTAGTTTGGCAGTATGTAAAAGTAGTAATGAGCCATTAAACTCAATATTTAACGTTATTGATATCATGAAGGATGAGGATAGGATTGGGATATTTTATAACTTTTTGCCTTGTCATCAAACTCCTTTTAGAAAAGAATATAGAGACACTATGTCAAAAGTAAAGGATAGTAAACCAGTTGATAAAGAAAAACTTAATGGGAAATATATAATTAAAGTTGGTGCTTCATATTTAGTAGATTTATTAGATGGTCTTATAGAAGTTATAAATGACTTTACTGGAGGTGTAAAAAATAAAAAGGATGAGAATTTAGGTATTTTAGAAATAGCATCTGAAGTATTAAATAATCCTAAAGTAGTATCTAAAGCAACAACTAAGAAAAAAGATGCTATTGTAATCAATACACAAATGTTAATATTATCTAAAAGTAAAGATAAAATAAGAGAAAGTCAAAATGCTTTAGCAGTATGTCAATCATATAAAGAAACCGAAGAGGATGATGGAAATGAATTAATTTATAAAAAAGTTAAGAAAAATAATATATTTTATATGGATGATTTAGAAATAGCAGGAGTTGAATATAATAGAGTTTCTGTAGAAGAATGTCAAAATCTCATACAACTTCCTGGAAAAGATTTACTGTCTCAATATAAAATTAAGAAAATAGATACATTGGAATCTCTTGTTCCACTTGAGTTGCAAACAGGAGTAATGTGTATTGGACAAAGTGAATATAAGGGATATAGACAAAATTCATTTCTATCAAGCGATTCAGAGTTCAAATTTTTAACATTATGCTTAGTAGCTCCTACAAGAGCAGGAAAATCTACCTTGATAGAAAACTTATCTAAGGATGCAATTGACAATGGAGAAACTGTAATTAATTTTGATTTCTGTGGGAATTGTGAAATGAGTAATGATATTAGTTCCGTTATATCAAAAGATAAAGTTTTAAATATAGATTGTAGTGACGAAGATAACTTACAAGGACTTGGATATAATGAAATAACTCCTATGAAAGACACTCCCTCACAAATTTACAGATGTGCCAAAGCTAAAACAAGTCAACTTATGACACTTATAAATTCATTAGCAGAGGATGAATTAAAAGATAGAATGGAAAGATACTTTGAATCAGCTTCAAACATATCATTCATACAAAATGGAAGTATTAGAGACGTATTTAAAATATTACAAGACCACCGAACAAGAAAACAATTTATAGATAATATACCTGAAGACCAACTTAGTAATTTAGAGGATTATATATTATCTATAAGTGAGATTGATGAATGGAGTAAAGCAAGTAGTGGATGTTTGCCTGAAATTATAGGAACTAAAACGAGTTTTGTTCAAGGTATTCTTAATAGAGTAAATAAACTTAAAGGTAATTTTTATATGGAACAAATGCTTAAAAAAGATTGTTCTAATAATATTAATTTAATGGATGAAATGCAGAAAGCACAATTAATAAATATTAGAATGCCAGAAGTTATGTTTCAAACTGAACAAGAAAAAGATGTCTATTGCACATACTGGTTAACCAAGATTTGGGGTGCGTTACAAGTTAGAAAATGGAATATACCTGATGAGATTAAAAATCAGAGAATAAAAGTTAATTTATTATTTGATGAGTTGTATCAAGTAAATAAATGTCAATATTTTCTTAAGACTAAATTAAGTCAGATTGCAAAGTTCTCAGCAAAGTCTATAATAAGTTGTCATTATCTTGGTCAGATAGGAAATATACGAGACGAATTAAAAGCTTCTAACGCAAGTTATTGTCTTATAGCAGGATGTGATAAAGATAATTTTAATGAATTAAAACAAGAGTTAAAACCTTACGAATTGGATGATTTACTTAATCTCAAGAGATATGAAAGTCTTAATTTAATTAAGTATGAAAAAGGATGGGCTAAATTTATTAGTAAAATGCCTAAACCAATAAAGAAATAAGAGGAGTGATTATTAATGTGGACATTAGTAGTAGAAGGAATTTTATATACATTAACCATAGGTAGTCTTGTATATGGAGTCGTATCAGTAACAAAAGTATTATGTATGGTATCTAAACATTTAAAAAATAGATAATATTAATTAGGAGAGTGATTATATTGAAACAATCAAATAAGAATAGTAAAGCTAAAACAAGGGATAAAAAGAACAAAAAGATAAATGATGAGAAAGTTAAAAATGCTTTTAAATTTGATAAATAAAAATAGAGGAGTGATATTAATGGAAATATTAAATAAGTCAGTAAAGTCTGTATTTAGAAATGTAAAATTAACAGGTGAGTTTTATAAGGATTGTGGTCATTTTTATTCTAGAATATTTAGAGGATGTATACTATCTTATAATATGGTTGGGATAGGCAAATCAAAATATTTAACTTATCCACGTAAAGTTCATTTTATAAAACTATCTCTAACAGATCCTAAAGGAAATATTAAACTTATGAAAAGTAATTTTCTTAAAAATATGAGATTTATAAGAAAAACTATTAAATGAATTATAGGAGGGTAATTCCTCCCTACATATCCTATTAATTTATGAGGAGATTTTTATTATATGAACAGAAAGAAAATACACAGAATGCTTATTAAAATAGGAATTGGAATACTATTAATATGTCAGATAACAGGACAAATAGCGATGGCAACAATGGGAACAGGAATGATAAACCATAATATTAATCATTTTGGGGATATACCTAAATCTCAAGTAGAATGTTTATACAAAACAAATACAAATAATAAAACTTTAAAAACAGATATAAAGGTTAAATCTTCTAATACTACAAATCAGTATGGAGAGAAGCTTATGTTAACAGGGAAAATAACAGGACAATACGCTTCACATGATTGGTTTCTTAATAGATTAAATAACTTAGCAAGAGGCAATAATAAGAAAATTGAAATATTTAGTGGTTATAGAAGTTTTGAATTACAACAACAATTATTTAATGATTCTGATAAAAGTGGGAAAATGGTTGCTCGTGCAGGTTATTCAAGACACAATGCAGGATTAGCAGTTGATTGTACAGGTTGGGTATGTAAACTTAACAACAGTTATTTAGCGAAGTATGGATTATATAAACCAATGGATTACGAGGATTGGCATATTGAACCTATTGAAACAAAAGGAAAATCTACTCAACAAATAATAGCACAATATGGAATTCCTACAGAAATTAATAAACTTAATAAGGAAATAAATGTATGTGAATCTGAAATTCAAAAAATTGTAGATAAAGAAATTATTAGAATTGATAAAGAAATAATTGTTATTAAAACTGAAATGGCAAGAATTGAAATGTTGAAAGCTAAATAAGTAATTTATTAGAGTGATAGAAATATTGCTCTATTTTTATTATGCTTTTTTATATAAGGGTATAGTCCTATATAGAGATAAACATATTAGGATTTTAAAATATACCCCCTCCCCATAGGACTGATTGTAATAAGTTTAAATAATAATTAGGTATAGTAGTATTAAAAATATTAAAGTTTCTTAGAATGAAGATTATAGCTCCTATATTGGATATATTAGTTATATTGAAAATAAATGAGAAAATTGGTATAGATGTTGGAAATAAGTGGAAATATTAATAAGATAAAGGAAAATATAAGGAAAACTAGACAATATAAATTCAAATAAATGCAGTATATTAAATGGATAATAATTTATTTGCAATAAAAGTTTTAGTAGGAGATTAATTTCTTCTACTTTTTTATGTTTTAAATAATGTTTCAAACAAAGTGGAAAATATGAAAAGTTTCCGTTTTGTTTGAAAATGAAAATCAAAATATATAATTTTGTTGAATATATAATAAGGATTAAGTATTGATAGAGTAGGTATTATAATGATTTATAAGGTAAAAATATAAGTGATAATAATATTTATTTACTAAATTAAATATAGTCATCGATGAGAGTGTAGGAGAATAGGGATGTTAGATAATATTTAATGTAAACGAATGTAATAATAATATATAAATATGGTAGAGTAAAATAAGTATTAAGATAGGTAGAAAGGGGATTATTACGAAACTTAAATCGATAATATATAGGGTGATTTTAGTGTAATTTGGAATTAAATGGATTATAATGTGAATAAAGTGTGAATAGAAATATAATTTAAATTAGGATGGAATAATTTATTTTATGATTAGTAAAAAGCAGAAATAAGATAATTTACAAATATTAGGTTATAATCCAACCAAAATCGAACTATGGATGTACTCTTGACATATATTGGAAATAAATACCCTCCGTTTTTGTAAACCCACGCCCAGTCCTTGACTGATGACCATTCCTACCAATATTCCTAGCATGAAACTAATGACTATAGTTTTTAAAATTCCTACTGTAAAAGTACGTTAAACAACGCTAAAAAGTACGTTTAATTAATTCATACATCCTACAATCAGCCTATAGCCACATAGTATGTTATTTGGGTATTTAACGTATTATTATATTTATTTAAGATATTCTTTGAATCTGAATATTCTATAGTTTTAAAAATATCTATAGTGCTGCTGATATACTATAGGGTTATGATGCAACACTGCTATTATATACAAATACAATCTCAGTTTAACACAATATCTATTGAGTTAAACTCAAAACAGTAAACCTCTATAAACGTTGGTATTACTACGTTCACAGAGGTTCAAATTATACATGCTCTGAATGAGTTCAACATAATGTATGTGATTGTATAACTCAATTGTACACAATGTATCTGTAGTGTTATTGTATAATCAATTTAATCAATAATGATTGTTAGTTATATGTAGTATTGATAACTAGATGATAAGGTTATTAAAATTTAATCAATGATATGACGTTCATATTTCGTTTACAAAGTTGGTAGTTGGTAAGTAGTATTCATATTTATATATCTATATATTACGATATAGTGTTATACTCTTATATTATCCTTTACTGTTATTCTTTAACTATATTTATATATTCAACTATTACGATATACTATTATATTAAAACAAACTGATTAAACTATATACAACACAGATAAGACATAACCAACACATACACTAAGGGTAAGACACTACTACTCTTATATTACTTATACTATACCATATACTCTTACACCTTAACACAAGCACTCTATAACACTAGATGCTATTACATTACTATTTAATATACTAAAGATTACTATCTCATTCTATCTTAACTTATATACTTTTTAACATCAACCAACACATTACACATAGTCTTACGTCTTGTCTAATATACTTATACTATAACAGTAACTAATGATATACTCTCATTACTCTATTGACATACACGCTTATATACTTATACATATATAGTAGCATACTATTAACTGGCTCTTATACTAACTACTATATATTTATTCAGGTATACTCACATCTATTGTATTACATCACATTACTATCTATCTTACAATTACATTACTTAACTCTATACACGCTTATATGTAGACTCACACTACTTTATCTATTATCTATCTCAAACTGTATTTATATATCACGATATAATATTAAAAGATCTATTATATATTACTTATACAACTCTCAGCCAACATACTGTTATCCTTAATCTATCTATTACATTACTCTATAAATTCTACTAACATACTCATAACAACGCTTATATAAGCCATTAGATACACTGTAATAGTATAATAATCAGTCATATAACTAATATAATCACATAATATTTATATCAATTTTATTTTAAAATAACGTTATAATAGGGTACTAAATAGATAGTTCTTACATATAATAAATTAAGAAAGAAAGTTTTACAGAAACTTTAGTAAAACAACTAATCAAAATAATATAAAAAAAATTTAAATTTACTATTGCAATAATATAAAATAGGTGTATAATAAGTTATAGATAAGGAACAAGAAATACATAACACATAATAAGGAGTGGGTTTAATATGATAATAAACTTAAATGAATCTGAAAGAATAAATATAAAATTGATGTTGGCTGAAGACTATAAATGGTTAAAAAAAGATATTGCAATGATAACAGAAGAAAGTCATATAAATTTATTTGGATGGGAAGCTTTTAAAAAAAGTAGAACAGTAACATTATATAAAAACAATAAAGGAAATTACATAACATTTGACAATAAACGATTTTATGTAAACGAAGCAATTATTGAATATAAGGAACGTAAAAATTATATAAAAAGTTTAAAATAATATAAAAGAAGGGATAAAGCATGAAACAAAATCAACTTTGTGTAATAACTACAAACAATAAATTTTACATATTGGATCTTATTTTAAATAAACATGAATTAATTCCATATGATACCAAACAAGAGGCTCAAGATATTATTGATAATCAACTAAACTTATGTGAATTATACTGTAAATAATAATACAAAATTAAAAGGTGGTCTTTAATAATGAAAAACTTATCAATATCTAAATTAATCAAAATATCCGCTTCAATAATTCTGACAGTATTAATCCTAATATCACCAATCTTACATCAATCTTTACCTTCATATACTTCACATTTTTCTATCTTAGAATGTATTCAAACAGATATTGCAGAACATCAAATTAATACACCTTACTTTATATCAACAATGTTTAAAAAGGATAATGGAACTATTAATAAAACTGTAACAACTAAAATATCTATCAAACAACCTATCACATATCAATCATATGGAATGGTAAAAGGTAATGGAACTATATCAACAGTATATCTTAAAGTAGGCACACAATGGCAATCATACACAATAACATCACACTTTATAGGAACTGAAGCTAAACTAATAACAACAGATAAAGAAATTAATCCAACCAATTATAAAACTATAAAGATACTTAATGTTACAGACTTTAACCACAAAAATAACAATATAATAAATACTGTAAATACAATGATTAATGAATTTAATAAAAGTAATATAGATTAATAATATAATAAAAAGGAGAGATAAAATAATGAATAAAAAAACTATAGCACTCACTACAGATCAATACGAAAGTATCATTAAATTGATTCAAGAAGGATTTATAGATAAGGAAGGTAAACAATTTAGACCTAACAACAGAATAGCAACAATTTTAATTTTAGAAGCTAATCTTGGTTTACGTATTGGTGATATTTTATCATTAAAACTTAATAACATAATAAAAGATGGAAATAGATGGAGACTTGATATTAAAGAAGAGAAAACAGGTAAAAATAGAAATTTTACTGTATCTAATGAAATTTACAATTATATTAAGATGTATTGTTTAGAGAATAATATAAATTTTAATTGTAAAATATTTGATATTCAAAAATGTATTATTCAGAGACAACTAAAAATTGTTAGTGATTATTTGGAACTAAAAAATATTTCTACACACTCATTTAGGAAATATTATGCTACAGAATTATATAATAATAATTCTCACAATATAGCACTTGTAAGTAAATTACTTCAGCATAGTTCTTCAGCTATTACTCAACGTTATATTGGTATTAGTACACAAGAGGTAGAGGAAGCCATTGCAGGTCACAACCACCTATTATAAGAAGCTGTAATAGGCTTCTTTGCTTTCATATAAATTTATTAATAATAATATAAAATATACAGTTAAAGCTTAACTTAAAGCTGAAAAGGAGACAATAAATGAGTGAAACAATATTAAAGAAAAAAAGAAAACAAAAAATTGATGATAAGGGTAGATTAGGGATGACGAAAATAAGTAACCGAGGTAAGAGAATGACAATAATAATTTATACTGAATTACTGATATACGGTCATGGAATAATAGATTCTGGAAATACGTATGATGAAAAAGGTAAGCTTTTAAAATCATATACAGCATGGCATGGTATGTTATCAAGGTCACTTTCTGAATATGAGAAATCAAGACACCCAACTTATAAAGATGTAACTTGTTGTAAGGAATGGTTACACTATTCTACATTTAAGAAGTGGTTTGATATAAATTATTATGAGATTGAAGGACAAAAAATGGATTTAGATAAAGATATATTATTTAAAGACAATAAAATTTATAGTCCCGAAACATGTGTATTTGTTCCACGAAGAATTAATACAATGTTTATGAAACATAGTGCTAAGAGAGGTGTATATCCAATAGGAGTATATTTTAATAAAACAAGAAATAATTATACAGCAAGATGTTTATGTGAGTATGATAAATTTTTAGGTTCATTTGCCACATCTGAAAAGGCATTTAATGTATATAAAGAATATAAAGAAAAACGTATAAAGGAAGTAGCAGACGAGTATAAAAATAGAATCCCTCTTAAATTATATGAAGCTATGTACAACTACATAGTAGAAATAACAGACTAACATAGAGTAATATAAAAACAAGAAATACATAGTGGCTTAGTAATTTCCACACTAAATAGAATTATTAAAAATATAAGGTAGTGACTAACACTGAAAGGGGAAATAATAAACTTGGAATATAAAAAATTTAATCCATTAAACGTAAGTAGTAAATTCGCAATATGTGGACTACCATTAAGGGTAGATACATATAAAACTTGTTCATTTAATTGTCAATATTGTTTTTCAAATTGTAGAAAGATAATGGAGTTTAAAAAGGAATTACAAGTTGCTAATTTAAAAACAGTAGAAAAGACACTAGATAGAGTATTGAATAAAGGTCAAATTAAAGAAAATAGCTTTTTAGAAACATTGATAGCACAAGATGTTACATGGCACTGTGGAGGTATGTCAGACCCATTTCAACCAATAGAAAAAGAATTACATATAACTAAACAACTAATAGATATTACTAATAAACATGATATACATATTTTATTCTCTACAAAAACTGATAGTACATATGATTGTAATTTAAGAAATGATTTACATACGTTTCAACTTAGCATAACTAATTTAGAAGATAGAACAGACATAGAACCGAATGTAGCGAGTATAGATAAGAGAATACAGTTTTATAAAGACTTAAAAGCAGATGGATTCAAAGTAGGAATAAGGGTTCAGCCTTTTATACCTAGTATAACGACCAGTGAGATAGTTGATGTATTTCATGATGCAGATTATTTTACAATAGAAGGATTAAAATTAGTTCCACAAAACAAAGAACAGAAAGATTATTTATTAGAATTATTAAAATTAGATAAATCAGATTTTACTCAGATGGGACTATTAAACTTAAAACCTCAAATTAGATTAGATTTATATAAAGAATTTATAGATAAACTAAAAAGATATAAAATACCATTTAGCATTGCAAATAACGATTTACATTACATAAGCTCAGGAAAATGTTGTTGTGGAGATACTTTAATACATAAGTCAACAGATTTTAATAATACAGCATTAATACAAAAATACGGAATGGATTATTCGTTAGATAATGTTTTAGCAGAAACAGGAGAATGTAGTGGATGCAAAGCTAATCACTTATTTACATCAAATAGGCAAGAAGGATGTTTTTCTGTAGATGATTTCTTTAACAAAAGATTTGATAGGAAATCATCGCCATTCTCACCTAAATTTTTATATAAAGAATAAAACTAAAATAATATAAATTAATACATAGCAAAATAGTAACATAAAATAGTACATAGATCAAATAAAATATAAATTTTATCTAGAAATATTACTACATATAGTGGTATATAAAAGACACTAATACAACATATGGTATATGATAATCAAGTTTATTTAAAATAAGAATATAAAGGAGCGATTATTAAATATGGAAAAGAACGAGGTAGAGTTATTAGATATAAGAGCTGAGTTAGAATATTATAAGGCATTAGCTAAACATAGAAAATATATCATAAAAGACTATGAAAAACAGATGGATGAAAAGGGGTTTAGCTATACACACCATTTTAATTTAATCATTGAATAATATAAAAAATAAAAATTAAAGGAGACTACAAAATGTTGAAATGGAATTATGAAAGTAAATTAGAAAAGTCGACAGGATACGAAGATGTATTGGAGAAATTAAAATCTTATACAAGAGGAAAATATATGATTGCAAATGAGGAAGAAAGAGATATTATGATAGAAGAAGTATTTAATATTTATAGAAATAAGAATATATTTCCTATACAGTACTATAATCAAGAAGGTGTACATAAAGAAATTCAGAAGTGTATTGATAATAATATAAAAATAAATGATACTGTAATTGAATGTAGAAGTTTAAGAGGAATATCACTACTGAGATTTTTATTTCCAAATTTATTAACTATCGATGTTAGAAATCATAAAGATAATAATGTATATAGTAGATTTACCAACGACCACAAGTTAAAACGTGCCATAGACTTTAGTTTAAGATATAGGAAGTCTGCTACACCTTCGGAAATCAGAGCCTCATTAGAGATGATAGAGCATGGTATACCGTCAAATTTTAAACCACTTATAGCTAAAGCCTTATATGAAAAATATTGTCCATTTCATGGAGTAATATATGATTATGCTTGTGGTTTTGGAGGAAGGATGCTAGGAGCTTTATCAAGTCAAAATAATTATAGTTATATAGGAGTCGAACCTTGCATAGAGACGTATACACATTTAAATGAATTAGGATTACATATAGAACACGTTACTAAAAGACATAGTAGCTTTAAATTACTTTGTATGGGCAGTGAGGATTACTTAGGAGAAGAAAATAGCATAGATTTTGCATTCAGTTCACCACCATACTTTGACCTTGAAAAATACTCAGATGAGCCAACACAATGTTATAATAAATTTAATATATTGGAAGAATGGTTTAAAGGATATGTTAAACCTACAATAGGGAATACATATAAAATGTTAAAAACTGATTCTTATTATGCAGTCAATATAGCAGATTTTAAAGTTGGTAAAAATGAAATTAAATTTGTAGATAAATGGATTGAACTAGCTGAAGAGTGTGGATTTAAATACATAGAA
>Ga0209430_1000671_pt1 | contig 32084 bp, 33 predicted proteins | sample BarGraIncub1133A_FD_184504 | JGI IMG/M metagenome (GOLD analysis project Ga0209430, IMG submission 184504) | Arctic peat soil microbial communities from Barrow, Alaska - Barrow Graham LP Incubations 11-33A (SPAdes) (version 2) | ecosystem: Environmental > Terrestrial > Soil > Wetlands > Peat... | reverse complement strand
CAAAGCAAAACTGACTATCAGAAAAGCATATGGATTCAAATCTCCTGGATGTCTAAAAACAGCGCTGTATCATACACTTGGCAAGTTACCAGAACCACTATGCTTGCACATATTTAGCTGACGAGCCATTTTTTCCGGCATGGCATGTCCGCTCTGGTCGGACCAGGAGAGCGGGTGCTGATCCTGATGCCTGGTGAACTCCCCGGTAGCGTCGGTGATCTGCTTGTGCAAGGGCTGGCGCGGATGGGTGCCCAGGGGTTCGTACACGGCATCGTCAGGGATGAAGGCGCCGCTATTGCCGAGATCGTCTCACGGGAGATCGATTGCCTGGTCGGCCTGCCGGTGCAGCTTCTCGGTCTGGCACGTCATGCAGAAGCGGCAACCATCCCGCACGGGAGGATTAAGAGTGTTCTCCTGAGCGCCGATTACGTCCCCGCAGCCATTGTCCGCGAAATAGAGAATGTCTGGGGCTGTCCCGTCTTCAATCATTACGGCATGACCGAGATGGGACTGGGAGGAGCGGTAGATTGCGGAGCACGCAGCGGCGGCCATATCCGGGAGGTGGATCTCTATTTCGAGATAATTGATCCTGCCACCGGCCACCCTGTACAGGAGGGAGACCGGGGGGAGGTTGTCGTTACAACCCTCACCCGGACCGGGATGCCGCTTATCCGATACCGCAGCGGCGATCTGTCCCGGTTTATTCCGGAGCCATGTAGCTGCGGGACCGTTCTGAAACGTCTCGAATGGGTCAAGGGGCGACTGGCCGGGCAGGTACGGCTGGGTGAAAAACATCTGCTGACCATGGCCGATCTGGATGAGGCGCTGTTCCCGCTGCCAGGTCTTCTCAATTTTCATGCTGCGGTGACAGAGGAAAACGGTATTGATATTTTGCGGGTAACCCTTTTAACCCAGGGTGGCCCTGCAGAAAAACTGTGCCGTTCGATCAGGCAGGCGCTGGAACATATTCCGGCTCTACAGAATACGATTGCCGGGGGTAGCCTCAAGATCGCCCCGCTGGTCATTGCGGAAAAAAGCTGGCTGAGTAGCGGAAGCATTAAACGCACAATACACGATCAAAGGGAGAAAACAGTATGCTGATTAGCTGGTTGGCGCAGACCGTATCCGGCCTGCAGAATGATGGAGAAGATCTGGTACTGGCGACGGTGCTCAGCAAGTCCGGATCGGCGCCCTGCCTGGCGGGGGCCAAGATGGTGATCCGCTCTAATGGCAGTTCCATCGGCACCGTGGGAGGCGGGGTGCTGGAGGCGGCCGCCCAGAAACGGGGCGCCCGGGTATTCAAGTCCAGAGTTGCCGAGGATCTGTCGTTCGATCTCTCGGGCGAAGACGCCGCCAGCATGCAGATGATCTGCGGGGGGAACGTCAAGCTGATGATTGATTACATCCCGGCTTCGCCGCTGAACATCGAAATGTTTCACAGACTGGGCGAAGCGCTGCATACCGGCGAAAAATGCTATCTGGTTGCCTCGCTCGGCAAAGTAGGTGCGGAGAAACGGCAGACCATCCGCTGTCTGGTTCTGGAGGACGGTTCGCTGACCGGCGAATTCCCTTACCCGCGACAATGGCTGGATCTGCTGATTGAAAAAGCCAGCCGCTCCACCTATCCGGTCGTAGAGACTATCGCCGACGAGCAGTTCGTCATTGAGCGCTGCTTTGTTCCCAGCACCATCTTTATCTACGGGGCCGGCCACGTTTCACAACAGGTGGCCCAGTTGGCCGATATGGTCGGTTTCCAGACGGTCGTCCTGGACGACCGGAGCGAATATGCCAACCGAGAGAGGTTTCCCAAAGCCGACTCGATCAAGGTACTGGACTCTTTCGAGGAGTGCTTCACGGGATTGGAGATGAATGGTGACAGCTATGTGGTGATCGTCACGCGCGGGCACAGTCACGACAAAACGGTGCTGGCACAGGCGTTGCGGACCGGAGCGGGATACATCGGCATGATGGGGAGCAGCCGAAAACGGGATGAACTGTTCAAGGTGTTGCAGCAGGAGGATTTCTCCGCCGAAATGCTTGAACGAGTCCACTGCCCGATCGGCCTGAACATCAAGGCGTCTACGACCGCCGAGATCGCCGTCAGCATCATGGCGGAACTGATCCAGGCCAGGGCGCAGGCCGCCGAGTAAGATGATGGGTCCGGTTACCGCCTTCATCCTTGCTGCCGGCTATTCGTCCCGCATGGGAGCGCTCAAGCCGCTTCTGCCGTTCGGTGGCACGACGGTTCTGGAACGGGTCATCGGGCTCTTTCGTGGCGCCGGAGTCCCCGACATCCGGGTCGTGGTCGGTCACCGCTCAAGCGAGCTGCTGCCGCTGCTGGAGCACCTGAATGTTCAACCGTTACCGAACAGACGGTTTCAGGAGGGGGTGTTCTCCTCGGTTGTTACGGCTGCCGAAAGCCTCGAAGCCGGGAACGGAGCCTTCTTCCTGCTGCCGGTGGACATTCCGCTGGTCCGGCGGGAGAGTGTCGAACTGCTGGTGCGTTCATACGAGAGTGCCGGAAAGGGAATCATCTATCCAGCCTTTTGCGGCATGCGCGGTCACCCGCCGCTCATATCTGCTTCATATCGCGACAGCATCCTTTCCTGGCATGGCGATGGCGGGCTGAAGGGCCTGTTGATGCAGTACGAGGCAGATGCGGCAACGGTTGAGACCGGGGGATGAGGGTGTCCTGCTGGATATGGATACCCCGGAAGATTACGAGCGGTTGCAGAAGTCGATGCAGAAACCAGTGGTCCCGTCCCGGCAGGTCTGCGAGCAGCTTCTGGCAGAACGCTTTGCCGCTGACAGCCCGGTGATCGGGCATTGTCGGGCTGTGGCGCATGTGGCGCTCCTCATGGCCGAAAGAGTGAACAACAGTGGATGCCGGTTGGATATTGAGCTGATCGAAGCGGCAGCACTGCTCCACGACCTGGCCAAGGGAGAGCCGCGCCACGCTGCCGCAGGTGCCGATATGCTGAGGGGGCTTGGGTACAGCGCCGTTGCCGATCTGGTGGCTGTTCACATGGAGCTGCCACCGCGCGACGATGATGCCATCACTGCTGCTGACCTGCTCTTTTTGGCTGACAAACTGCTGGAGGGAGACCGGTTTGTGCCGCTCGAAACCCGCTTTCGGCGACAGTTGGAACGTCATGCCGCTGATCTTTCGATTCTGGCCGCTATTACCCGACGTCTGGACAGCGCACGTACGATCCAACGCCGTATCGAGACGTGCCTGGGGCTCAGGATTGATGATATTTTGCTGAGAACAAAGCCATGACCTCATCAGAACAAAATAACAGAGGATGTACAATCTATCTTCTGCGTCATGGCGACTCACGTATTGATGCGGTCCGCCGTTTTATCGGTCGAAGCGATAACCCTCTTAATGAGACCGGCAAAGCTCAAGCTGAGTGGTGGCACCAGGAGCTCTCCGGTATTTCATTCAGCCATATTTACTGCAGCGATCTTAAGCGTTCCATTGAGACCGCCCGGATCATCGGTAGCCAACGACATGAACCTCTTACGATCCTGCCGGGTCTGAGTGAGATCGATCTCGGCCGCTGGGACGGCATGCCGATCAGCGAGGTGCGCCGGCAGTTCCCTGAGGATTATGACCAGCGCGGGATTGATCTGGCGGGGTTCCGTCCGGCAGGGGGAGAGAGCTTTACCGACCTCTCTGCCCGTGTACTGTCAGCCTTTGAAGGTGTCGTTCAATATTCAAAGGGCAATCTGTTGATCGTCGGCCATGCAGGGGTGAACCGGGTCCTCCTCTGCCATCTGCTCGGAATGCCGCTGGCCAATCTCTTTCGCCTGGATCAGGGCTACGGCTGCCTGAATATTCTACAATATGTCGCAGGATCCTGGGTCGTGTCCCGAATGAATGCCCCTGCGAGAGTATAAGAACTCCACCGATATAATGCTGTCCCTTTTTTATAGCCTATCGTTGTATATGTATAACTATAACGAATCATCAGGATACTGACGGAGTTGATGATTTCCCGAAAAACAGATTCTCCGTGCGAATCAGTGTGGAGAATATCTACACTTTTATTTTTATTGTAGATATTTTACCCAGCAGGGTTGTTTGTCCAGCCGATTGGTTTCCCCCTGCTGGTAATAGAATCTGGTCTATCGGATTGTTATGAATGTGGCTCAGTTATTGCTAAGATATAGAAACGTTGTTCTACGATAAAAAACGGTGTAATGTCATGAAAATATCCATGGTGCGAAGCGAGTAGATCAATTTCATCTGACAGAGGAGAGCTATCACATGCACATTCTGGTCAGTATTGACGATACCGACAGCCTTGAAAGTCCGGGTATTTATGAGGTTGGTCAAACAATATAGATGCATAGGAGGAGTAAACCATGGTTCTTGTCACCCACGACCCCATTGATCCTGCAATGGTCTATGATTTAATTAGCTTGGCATTCTCTGGTTCCGTTGTATTTCACTATGCGGTTGTCAAACAAAAGACCGGTTCGGACATTCTCACAACATCTATCGAATACAAGACCAAAGGGAATACAACGGAGGAGATGGAGGATATTGTCCGAGAGCTTAAAACTCGCTGGGAACTGGAGGATGTGCTGATGATCCGGCGGACCGGCTGTCTTGCCGTTGGAGAGATTATCTCTTTGGTAGCAGCCAGTTCTCCAAATAGTGAAGATGCATTTGAAGCCTGTAAATTCGGGATCAGCCGACTGAAAAAGATGGTAACAATCGGTAAAAGCGAGAATTACCTTACTGAATAACGAAAACCAGACGTAAAAAGGACGACCGTTTATGACAGTTGTTTTTGACTTGGAGATGGTTCCCGCCCGGTCTCCGGATAAAATATTTGTAGCGGCCGGGCTAACGCCTTAATTTTAAAGGAGATTGAAATGAACAGATTGGGATTGATGAAACGTTTCCTAACAGGTATCGCAGCTGTTGCCACGCTGGTGACGGCTATCCCGGTTTTTGCTGCACCGAAATCGGTCATCCTTGCAACAACCACCAGTACCCAGGATTCAGGGCTGCTGGATGTCCTTGTGCCGATCTTTGAGAAGGAGAGTGGGTACCTGGTCAAAACCATCGCCGTCGGTTCCGGTCAGGCCATGAAGATGGGAGAAAAAGGGGAGGCGGACGTGCTTTTGGTCCATTCTCCGGCGGCCGAGAAGAAGTTTATGGCCGATGGTTTTGGTGTTACCCGCCGTCTGGTGATGCACAATGACTTCATAATTGTTGGCCCACCAGCTGATCCGGCTAAAATAAAAGGAGCCTCAGCCGTTGACGCCATGAAGCGTATCGCCAAAACCGGTGCTATCTTCGTGTCCCGTGGTGATAATTCCGGCACTCACGCCAAGGAAAAAGGGCTCTGGAAAGGGGCTGCCATTAACCCGGATGGGCAGAAATGGTACCAGCAGACCGGCACCGGGATGGGACTGAGCCTGAACGTGGCGGCAGAGAAGAAGGGGTATATCCTGACCGACCGTGCTACCTATCTGGCACTTAATAAAGGACTTGGGCTAATAATCCTTAACGAGGGAGACAGTAAGCTGCTCAACGTCTACCACGTCATTGAGCTCAATGCGATAAAATGGCCCAAGATTAATGTCCAAGGCGGCAAGGCCTTTGCTGATTTTATGGTCGCGAAGACGACTCAAGCGGTTATCGGCCGCTTCGGTGTTGAAAAGTTTGGTGCGCCGTTATTCTTCCCGGATGCCGGCAGGAAGCCGGCAGATCTGGGGCTTTAACTTTGAGACCTTTGTCAGGGAGAGGGGCAATAATGCCACTCTCCCTGACTTGTTCTCATGTGTAAAAAAACGTAACTACTCAGGTCAAAGGATTAAAAGCCATCTAACGCAAAGACGCCAAGTTGCAAAGGCGCAAAGAACGTCAAAAACAAAGAATTATTGTTTTACCTCCGGAGACTTTAGTGCCTTTTCCCTGATTTCCCTTGCGTCCTTGCGTCTTTGCGTTAATGCTTTTGACTCAGTATTTCATGCTTATTGAGCTTGTTATTGGTAGTTACAAATAAACCTCGTTTTTAAGGATGTAACGCCTCCGTCCGGTCGCAATATTCCCCATAAAAATGCACATCAACCTCATCGCCTTTGGCAAAAAAGACACCTTCGGCAGGGAGAACGGCAAGTGCCTTGGCATCTAGCATGGTCTTGAGAATTGCGGTCGCCTGATTACCGGCCGAGCTGGCAAACCAGTTCCCCTCATCAAATTCCAGAATCACCCGGACAATCTGAACCTTACCAGGCTTTTTTCTGATGTCCTCCCGTAAAACGGCCTTGAACATCGGCCGCAGCACCCGCTGATGCCCCAGCATTTTCAGCAATGCAGGGCGAACGAATTCCTCGAAGGTAATCATGGTTGAAACAGGGTTCCCCGGGAGGGAAAACACCGGCGTTGTCTTGAACATCGCAAAGGCGGTCGGCCCCCCCGGCTTAATGCCGACCTTCCAAAAAATCTGCTCCACTCCGAGTTCGCTCAGCACATCACGTACCAGATCACGGTCGCCGGCTGAAACACCGGCAGAGGTGATAAGGACGTCAGCATTCAATCCTTCCCGGAGCTTTTCGAGGTGGCTCTCCCTGGTATCCCTGGCGATACCAATTATACGGGGAATGCAGCCCATTTCTGCCACAGCGGCAGCCAGAGAAAGTGCATTGCTGTTGATGATTTCTCCCGGACCGGGAATCCCTCCCAACTCAACCAGTTCATCACCGGTGGAGAGAATCGCCACAACCGGGCGGCGATACACATCAACCAGAACCTTGCCAAAGCTTGCCAGAATATTTACTTCAGGTGGCCTGACAATGGTTCCCCCCCGAACAAAAAAAGTGCCGGAAGCTACATCCTCTCCCCGCAGACGGACATGCTGCCCTTTTATGACCGGTTGCAGCAGAGTCACTTCCAGTTGGCCATCATCGGTTTCCTCAACCGGCACAACCGCATCACATCCGGCAGGTGATGGCGCTCCGGTCATGATCCGCACGGCACAGCCAGGCTCAACCTTGACACCTTCTCCACTGGCTCCGGCCGGGATGTAACCGGACACCTTTAACGTGCAGGGCACCTGCCAACAGTCGGCGCTGCGCACGGCATAACCGTCCATGGCTGAATTGTCCCAGCGCGGCATATCCCATGGCGTAACCAGATCATGTGGCAGCACCCGCCCAACGGCCTCCAGTAAGCCGACCTGCTCGACTCCAACGGGAGCACTGTTTTTAAGTATGACCTGCCGAGCCTGTTCAAATGAAAGCATACCGCCGCCCCCCCATCTTTTCCTTGACCATAAATACTGTTCTCAACCTATCCCATTTTTACCGACAACTCTTGGCAGACCGGCAACAGTACGGTAAACTGTGTCCCTTTTCCCAAGCGACTCTCCACTCGTATCTCACCACCATTCCGTTTAACGATGTTGTAACTCAAAGCCAAGCCGAGACCGACCCCCTCGCCGACTTCCTTGGTGGTGAAGAATGGATCCCAAATACGGTCGATCACATCATGAGCAATGCCACAGCCTGTATCATGAACCGTAACATAAACAGCCCGGTCTTTGTCGGCGTGGGTTGCCGATATCCTGACCTGCCCGCCATCTTTGGTCGCGTGGCACGCGTTTACCAACAGGTTCATAAAAACCTGGCGCAGACCGGAGGGGTCGCCGAGTACGGCAGGAATATTTCCCTTTAGATCTGCAATAATATTCATGTCTTTATTGCTCGGCTGGTGCTTCAGAAGCTCAATGATCTCCAACAGGAGTCCGTTCAGGTTCACGGTGCAGTTCAAACCTTCAGATTTACGGCTAAAATCGAGCAAACTACCTATAATCCCCTTGCAGTGATATGATTCACGGATGATGACCTCAAGATATTTCGGGAAAACTTCCAGTCTGATATCAGCACCCAGCGAAGGTTCATCTCGAAAACGGCGCAGAAGCGCCTCTGCATACCCTGCAACCGAGGTGAGCGGATTATTTATTTCATGGGCAATCCCGGTGGCCAGGACTCCGATACTCGACATTTTTTCAGTCTGAATCAGCTGCATTTCTTGCTGGCGTTTCAATGTCACGTCCCGCAGAAAAACGAGCGCACGGGTTTTTTCACCAAACTCATCTTTTATCGGATTGGCTGTAATGTCGATATAGCGGGTGTCGTGGTCTGCCCGCACCGCAACCAGTGATGTTTCTACCCGCTCGCCGTGAAGAGCCCTCTCAACAGGGCACGTCTGAGGTGAAAAAGCAGAATCTGAATGGAAAATATCCCCGCATCCACCATCAGCAAGAACCTCAGGAGAGAAAAACTGCGAGCAGATGTGATTGTGATGTTGAATCGCTCCATTATGATCAAACACCATGACACCATCATTAACTGAATCGAAAATTGCCTGCAACTCGTTTTTTTTGTTTCGTAACCTGACCTCGTCTTGTTTCCGTTCGGTTATGTCCTGGGTAGTGCCATAGAGCTTCACAACCTGTCGGGCAATATTTACGGATGGATCCACGATGGTGCAAACCCATTTGGAGGTGCCGTCTCTCAGCAGCAGACGATGTTCTATCTCGTAATTAACACCATGTTCAGTGCTGTGTCGCAGGAGGACCATGGCGGATTCGCGATCTTCCGGATGGATCAGACTCGCTAACACTTCCGTCGTAGCTTCTTCGCGGCTCAGCCCCATTATACGGAGCAGTTCGTCTGAGACGCGCAAGCCGCCGGTCAGAGGATCCGAACGCCAGGATCCAACATGGGACATGGATTGAGCTTTGGAAAGATTATATTCGCTCTCTCGCAAAGCCTCTTCCGCCTGTCTCCGTTCGGTTATATCCATAAGCGCGGCATAGCACTCGTCGCCGGTTTCTGCAGTCATTGCCTCTATGCGTACAAAAACGGGTTGGCCACCGCCATTAGCCAGTCTCAGCCTGCACGTCATTTTTTCATGGTTCACGAATACCTTGCGCAGAAAGTCGGTAAAGACTTGTCGATCTTTAACATCGACTAGTTTCTTGAAAGAGTGGTTAATCAGGTCAGCGCGCTTAATTCCGACCAGGTTGGCGCCGGTCAGGTTGACGGTTCGAATACACCCTTCACTGTCGAAATTGAAATATCCGACGGGGGCGAAGTCATACAACAGTGCGTATTTATCCCGTGATGCCTCCAGTTCCTGATTGGAAGCTTTCAGCTCTGTTATCTGCTTTTCCAGCTCTTGCTGGCGCGTTTGGTATTCTTGAAGTCGTTGCTGCTGGGTGTCCTCACCCGGTCCGGGCAACAAGACATTCACATCGCCGATATCGTGTAAAGAAGTACTCTTCACCGGGAAACCTTTTTGTACCGTAATCCGAGGGCATCAGCCGTCCAGATGGCAGCCTCTACCATATCCGCCGCGACGGGAAACCAGGTTGAATGAATGGTCTCTCCTTCGGCGACTGCTGCTTCAGCCACCTGCCTGATTTCCGAAACGGTAGGGTTTGTAATATCGAGATCCTCCAGGCAGAGTGGCAAGCCGACGCTGAAACAAAAATCCTGAACTTCTCTGATAACAACGGAAGGCCGCCCTTCCAAGACCAGTTGGGCAAGCACCCCAAAAGCTACTTTTTCGCCGTGCAGTTTATGCTTCGCAGACTTCAACGTCGTTAAACCGTTATGAATCGAATGTGCACCTGCATGCCCTCCGTTCTCGGAACTCAAACCGCTAAGGAGGGTATTGGCTTCAACTATTGCGTCTACAGCGGGAGTGACCACATTCTTTTCAACGGCCAGTTTTGCCTGAAGGCCGGATTCAAGCAGTGTCTCGTAGCAGGCTCGCCCCAGCGCCTTGGCCGCGAGAGTAGAACTTTCCGCACCGGTGAGCGGATTGGGTTTTCCGCTTCTGGAACAGGTGTCTGATTCCCAAAAGGTAGCAAGCGCATCACCCATTCCTGCCACAATAAATTTAGCCGGTGATTGAGCTACTAATGCGGTGTCGACCAGGACACAATCGGGGTTTTTTCTCAAAAACAGATAGCGCTCGAATACCCCCGACTCCGTGTAAATAACCGACAATGCGGAGCATGGTGCATCGGTTGAAATGACGGTGGGTACGACAATGACAGGCACTTTCATCTCATGCGACACGGCCTTGCCGGCATCGATTGAGGCGCCTCCACCAAGAGCAATAATGACATCAACCCTGTTTGCAGCGGCAATCCCCGCAAGCCGCCTGATTTCATGCTGTGACGATACCCCCTGGAAATGCTCCTGGTGACAGGAGATGCCTTTTTCGGCAAGGCTTGTCTGGATGTCGGAACCACACAACGACAACGCGGTTTTTCCTCCGATAACCAGAGCACACGTCCCGATGCGGGACGTATGTGCGCCGATTTCCCTGATGGCGCCGGCCCCCTGAACATATCGACCTGGTGAAAGCAGCATCCTGCTCATGGCATATCTCCTTATTAACGGAATACATCAACTATAAATGATTCCAACCAGCCACCTACGGGAAATACTTTTCCAGGCCAAGATGGCCGTGCAGAGTACTGAAATCCTGGTGGCTCATGCTGAAATAGAGCCGCAGATAGTGACTCCCTTCAAACGGGAGTGCATAGCGCTCTAGGCCCGGTTCCGTGCAGGTCGCACATTCGCTGAACTCGCAGACCCCACGGCGAAAGCGCGCCGCCTCCGGTGAACGAATGAGCTCTGCCAGTGGCGCCTGGGTTACATTTCCCAGCGGCGCATTAATAATCGGGCAGCTGAAAAGTTCTCCGGTACTCCTGATGAAAAAATAGTTAAATCCTGCCGAACAGGGCTTTTCCATCCGCCCCGTCTCCAGAAACCGGAGCAGTTCCGTACGATAATAACTCCAGCGGAATCGCGGGGAGTCATAGAACTCCGTAAGCTTTTCCCTGTCAGCAGAAGAAAGTGCCAGCATTTCCTTCTGGTCAATATTGGCATAACGGTTAGATGTGAGAATATACGGCGATATGATGGTGAAGAGCCCCTGCTCATCGGCGTACTGACAAACCTGCCCCAGTTTGTCGATATTGTATCTGGTGACAGTGGTTTTGATTCCGATTACCAGGCTCGGGTGCCGTTCCCGGAGCTTTTTCAGCCCTTCGATGGTGGCATGAAGACGTGCCCACCCGCCAGGAACGCCCCTGATGCTGTCATGGACGTCGCCCACTGCGTCCATGCCGCAGGCAAAAACCAGCGAAATCCCGGCCGGTTCCAGGACGCCGGTGACGGCATTCACAACGTCCAGAACGTTCTGCGTCAAAAAACCGTTGGTAGTTATCGCAATGGAACGCAAATGAGGCAAACGCTCAGCTTTTAGCTTGCCGACACCGAGGAGGAGTTGAACCAGGTCGTCCCGCAGGAACGGCTCCCCTCCGGTGATGTCCAGCTCTTTCAGCTCTGAAAGGACCGGCGATCCGAGAACGGCCAGCCACTCATCTGCGGTGAGTTCCGGGAGATCGGCAGGAGTCTGCCAGATGTTGCACATGACACAGCGGGCGATGCATCGCCGGGTGATCTCGATACTCAAGGCCTCCGGGCGGCCTGGCTTGCCGGTAGCCTTCAGGTAACGGAAGCGCCTGGCCCTGACGGCGAGGCGAAGAGGTAAATTCGGTTTCATATAACCTCGCAAGTCTGCCTGATAGTTGTTTTTGCCCCATCATTAGGCCGCCACTTCAGAGATCAGCAGCTGGTTCAATAACCACCACAAACACCGTCCATGGGTACCTTGATGGCAATCTGCGGTTCGTCCACCGTCATGGCATCGGACCCCTCGTGCGGCTTTCCGACTTCGTCGAGGCCGACAACCCCGTGACCACCTTCAACATTGGGCGCCGTGTCTCCCAAATGAGCTGCGCACAAATTTTCTGAGCTGTTTGCCTTGGCGCCACATTGTCTGCATTCTACCGTGGGGTTATCTGAAAGGCTCTTGATGCGGTCAACTTCTCCCTGCCTTTTGAGGGCACACATATGCAGGTGGTGATCTTCACTATCACAACTCATAGCAACTCCTTTTTTATTGGTATGTCGGTTCTGCACGGTCACCAGTGGCTGCGACCTGACGGGTCAAAAGCCGCAGGTTCACTACATCCTCCACGAGTATAATAGTTCTTCGAATCGTAAGTTTCTGCCGCTTTCGCTTCCCGCAGGCGCTTTTTGTCAAGTGGATGGGCATTGTCAGCATATATATCCCGGAGCAGGTCTTCTACGACTAGACTCAGACCTTCAACCGTTTTCACAACCTCAACCTTGTCGCAGTATGAACCGTACGTTTCCATCAGGCAGTCGCCGCGACTCCAGGTGTCACGTTCCTCCGGGGTAAGCCAGAGCATATAGCGGGCCTTCTCGCGGATCTCGTCCAGCACCCAGTCATTGGCCTCGTCATAGTTGTTTCTTGCATCCCCCAGAATTATAAATGCAGGTCTGCCGCGCAGGTTTTCCAGATATTTTTTCTTGAAGGTGAGAAAAACCTGACCGAAACTGCTGTTCTCATCCAGATCAATGATGTCTCCCTTGTCGATTGTCTCCATCAGGTCGTTGACCGGCATATTGGCGAGCATCTCGGTTATTTCCGCAATTTCCCGGTTGAAGATAAAGCTGCGGACATCCAGCATCTGATTATGCAGGGTATGCAGCAGCAGCAGCATGAAACGGGAGGCATGGCTCACGGAAAAGCTGACGTCGCAGAGTACCACCAATCTCGGTTTTTCCCGGCGCTTGCGGCGCAGTGCCACCTGGAACGGAATCATGTCGTGGCGGTAATTCTTCTGAATGGTCTTTATGACATGCAGTTTTCCGCGATTCTGATTGTTCTTCATCCGCTTCATATCTTTGCGGAGGCGGAGCATCATACGGGATACCACGTCCTGCATTGCAATCTGTTCTTCCTCAGTAAAAGTTATACCGGTCGGGGTACTGTTGCTTTTGTTGAGTTCAATAGTTAGCGGATTTTGTGTATAACGACGCGTCGGCCGGGGCGCTTTCTTCGCCTTCCCGCGATACCCCTTCATCTGTACAACAATTTCATTGCCGTCCGAATCATCTGGATCAATCTCGGTGAGGCTTTTCAACTCCTGCAGATCTTCAGGATTGATATCACTGTCAAGCTTGATCAGAGGGCCATCATCGTCATGATCGTCACCCGGCAGTTGGTCCAGATAGTTGAACTCCCCCTCCATGTCGATGATGGCGGCGTTCATGAGATCGGGAATGTTCATATCCGGAGCGACAAACTGAAAACGGCTGAAAAAACGGTTAAAGACCTCATTGAATACAGGAATGTCATTGACGTTCTTAACCAGGGTCAAGCGGAGGAGCTGTCGCGTCGATCTGCGCCCTTCCATTCCGCAGAGCCCGAGTGCTTGAACCGCATCAAGGCTCTCGCCGGGAGAAACGCGGATACCGTTTTCACGAAGAGCAGCTACGAAGTCGGCGATTATCCGTTCCATGATCAGCTCAATTCCTGAATAGCCAGATCCGTGACCTTCTGCAGATCGGTCTGGTGCTTGGCAATTACACCAACCGTATTAGCGACCACCTCCGGGGTGAGCTTCGTTGCCTTCAGGATCGAAAGCACCTGGGCCCAGTCAAGGGTTTCAGATACACTGGGGGGTTTGCGGAGATTCAGATCACGGGCTTTCCTAAGAAACTCCACCATCTGTCGTGCCAGTACCTCGCAGAGGTCGGGGAATTTTGCCCGGATGATCGAGACTTCCCTTTCAAGTTCCGGATAACCGATATAGAGGTACAAGCAGCGGCGGCGGAGCGCGTCGGAAATCATTCGCGTGCCGTTGCTGGTCAGAATAACCAGCGGTTTTCGTTTGGCCTCGATTACACCCAATTCGGGGATCGAGACCTGAAACTCACTCAGAGACTCCAGCAGCAGAGCTTCGAACTCATCGTCGGAACGATCTATCTCATCGATAAGGAGCAAAGAACGTTTTTCGGAGAGGAAGCTACGCAGTATCGGTCGCTGTACCAGAAAGTTTTTTGAAAAGAAGAGGCTCTCCTCGGCAGAAAGACGTTCGACGGCTTCCCGTAGATCGGACGATACTGAGAGGTAGTTGTCGAGCTGAGTCCGCAACAACTGAGTGTATAGCAGTTGCTTTCCGTACTCCCAGTCATAGAGGGCCTTCCCTTCGTCGATCCCTTCGTAGCACTGCAGTCTCACCAGAGGGAAATCAAGTGCAGACGACAGGGCTTTGGCCAGACCGGTCTTGCCAACACCGGGGGGGCCTTCGATCAGTATCGGTTTTTCCATACGGAGGGCCAAAAAAACAGCGGTGGAAATGGCATCGTCGGCAATGTAGCCACCTGCATGGAGAAAATCCTTAACCCCTTGTTCGGTAATCATGATGGCCTCTAATTGTTTGAATTTTAATTTTTACTGCATATATCTCTGCAAACTTTGCGCCTGCCAAGAGAATGTTTTATGTTTATTTTTCTCTCTGGCAGATGTTCGGATAAAAAAACCGCCGGCACCCGGTGAGGGTAATTTCCCTTCGGGGCCAGCGGCATAACATCAAATGGGAACACAGCGAACTACAGTTTCATTTACATGCACTGATGGAAAATCTTGATCATGTCCTGCAGACCGGTGTCAGTAGGATTGCCCTCAGTACAGATATCGTTTACGGAGAAGCGTGACAACCCTTCAACGTCTTTTTCAAGCAGACCGAGATCCGTGAAGGTCTTGGTGATGCCCAGATCGGCTTTCAGTTGTAGGCAAGCCTCAATGAACTTTTCGCCAGCTGCCATATCTGACAGGCCGGTTACATCACAGCCGGCAGCTTGAGCCATCATTTTGAACCGCTCCGGACAGGCCGGCAGGTTGAATTTCATGACCGGACCAAGGCCGATGGCGTTGCAGAGGCCGTGAGGAGCATCGTACATGCCGCCCAGAGCATGAGCCATACTGTGGATCAGGCCGAGGCCTGCGCTGTTGAAGCTGTAGGCGGCTGCCATTTCAGCCCAGACCATCGCTTCTACCGCTTTGTCGTTGTTTCTGTTCATTGAAGATTGACGCAGGTTGCCGAAAATCAGAGATATTGCGCTCAGTCCAGGGCCATAGGCAGAGACAACACCCAGGCGGGAGGCGATTGCTTCAACGCCATGTGCAAGTGCGTCCATACCGGTGTAGCCGGCCAAGTCGCCAGGCATACACTGATGAATCAGTGGATCGTTGACGGATTTGCTTGGTGTGCAGTTTGGGTCGAACAGAGCCATTTTGTACTTCTTGTCGGTATGGTTGATGATCGAGAAGCATGAAACTTCCGAACCGGTACCTGAAGTGGTGTTGATGGCAAGCTGAGGAATTGTGTTGGCCTTGGTTGCCTTGAAAGCGCCTTCGAAGGTGCGGACATCCTGGCCGTCATGGCTGTGAACAAGTTTGATAGCCTTGCAGGCGTCATGGGAGCTGCCGCCGCCGAGGCTGATTATGCCGTCGAATTTGCCGGCTGCCAATACTTTGGCGCCTGCCATAACTTCGTGATCTTTAGGGTTTGGAGTAACTTTATCAAACACCTCGGAGGCAATCCCGGCAGACTTCAGAACGCCTTGGATTGTCTCAACAATGCCGGTGCCGCGAAGGCCGGTTGTTACGATCAACGCATTGGTCATTCCAAGTGCTTTGGCATCATTGCCAACCATTGTATGTGCGCCCCAACCGACATTTACGGAAGGATATGCGTGCATCATCTTGATCGGGTATTCCAGTCTTTCATTCTTGAGGGTCCGTTTGACATCTTTGTTGTGAGACATGGGTGCTTCCTCCTTTTTGGGTGTGTGTTTTTTTGTGTCCGAGCTGTTTTGCCTGCATGTAACTTTTTGCAATTACTGCCACATCCTCCACCTTCGGTCTTTTTCTGCCACCACCTCCCCATAACTTAGTTTTACGATCACTGCTATATACTGCAAAAGAGCCGATTAACACTGATTCCAGGCCCATTGTGATCGAGTTACTCGATAGCTTTAGCAAGTTGGATGCCAACTTTAAAACGTGATTATTTACAAATAGTTATGGTTTTATGTGTAAAGAGAGGCGATCTGGATGAGGGGTCTTCGGGGTGATGTGAAACAGTTTTATATAAATTCTCCACAATATGGTGATTTTACCGCTATGGATTTTGTCTACAGTGGGGAATTATCACCCAGCCGGTTCAGTGGGGTGCTGCACGGTTAAATATCGGTGGTTATGCGGGCATGTATTTATTTGCTGAGGAGATATCTGTTATAATTACAGGCGCTTCTGATAGATGAGGCGTCTCAGTTTACACCGGTCATCTACGGCCAGGAGATTCCCGCAGCTCCCCCCCATGCGCGCCCCATACAGCCACCGGCACAACATTTTTTCCCAGGGCAATCGCGGCACTCCGGGTTAGCTTCGGCGCGGCTTTGACTGATACGAAGCAAGGAAGACCAGAGGGGAGCACCCTCAACAAGGGCAGCCGTGAGACCTTTTTCGAAAACCCCGGTAACGGCGAATTTGTCAGCGTGACAAAACAAACAGGGATATATTATGCCGGAGGGAGTGAGGTACGGGTTTTCTATAAACGTGCAGCACTCCTGGCGGACAGCATCGCCTCTCTGCCACTCAATAGCGGCCACTGTTCCGATCTTTCGGTACAATTCACGGAAACGGACATCACTGCCGTAGCGTTCCAGCAAACTCAAGTACTGTTCCGCGCCAGGGGAAGCAACCGCTGACGTTTCAGACGCACGCCCACACAGGACCATGGCTCCGGTGGAAACAGATCCGATCCCCAGGCTGTCGGCAAAATCAAGCAGCTCAGGGATTTCGTGCAGGTTATGGTGCATCTCGGTGAAAAAAATCGCAATCCTCCGGCCGAGCCCTTCCTGCACAAGTTTCATAATCCCATGCAGAGCAGCGCTATAGGAACCTTTCCCCCGTACCAGGTCGTGTGTTTGAGGCGCGACCCCATCCAGGCTGATCTGAATTGAAAGACCGGGGAAGTCAAGTTCATGCAGGGCTGCAAGGTGTTCATTACTCAAGAGTATGGCATTGGTCTGGAGAGAGATTGTTTTGAACTCCAATGAGCGGCAAAGCTGCAGTATATCCAGCCAGTGCGGGTGGCAAAGCGGTTCGCCACCGGTTATGCGGATTCCTGCCCCGCCAATTGCGGCAAAATCCTCCACCAGCCGACGAAGTGTCGGTAGCGGCACGTGCATATGGGGCGATGCATCCCCGGCACTTACCCAGCAATGACAGCAGGCAAGATTGCATGCGCCGGTGATTGCGATGGTCAATGTCCCGGGAGATCGGAGTCCCCATCGCTGCAGCGTTTCGTTTGGTTCACGAAATGGCATGGCGTATATATCCTTACATCGGTTCCGGCTGATGGTTGTTGCAAACGGCTTCGTAGGCAGCTTTTAATGACATGCTGTGGATTTCAATCGGACGATATAAGACGAGGGTGGAAGTCAGAAAGGCTTTTGCGCTGCGAGCGGTTTTTTCTCATAAAAACATTCCTGCTTATTCCATAATTTTTGCGTCGCATGATCAAGCACCAGTTGGAGATCCCGAAGCTTTGCCTGCGGATGGCGATTGGCTATCCTGTTCAAGACTTTGCGTGCTAAGTTGGGGTTCATATACCACGGCATGTTCATTATCTCCCGTTCAAGGGTCGTATTAGTTCCGGTCTGTGCAGGTGTCAGCCGGTCCTGGTCGACGTCGTGTGTTTATGTAACAAAGTCTGCATAAGATGTACCATATATACAATCCTGTTCTGTTGCACAGGTGGGTGTGTGAATCAACAAATGGAGTTGTTGCTGATCTGTGTGGGTATGGATGAATGTGACAAGCGCTGTGGCTCCCTATTGCCTGAATGGGTATTATTTCTACGGTGTGTAAAAAATACCCATTCAGGCGGGATCCGGTGCCAAAGCACGCTCTTTACGGATTGACAGGGTGCTCCAGGGGGTCTTTACTGGCCATGGACGGCTCTGGTGCGTAAATAGAGAAAAGCAGAAACGTATGAGTGTGGAGAAAAGCGGCAGTTGCCTCGAGTAAATATGGAAGTATGCCGCGTTTCAAAACGTCATGAAGAACGTTATGGATCAAGAGGAAGGATTTCAGCGCCGGCAGACACCATTCCGCCTTTCAGGACCCTGGCGAAGATACCTTCTTTTGGCATGACACAGTCTCCCGCCTGATAGTAGATCGCACAGCGAGTGTGACATTCCTTGCCGATCTGGGTGACCTCGAGAAGCGCTGAACCGATCGAAAGTCTGGTGCCGATCGGAAGCGAGACAAGATCAATCCCGGTAGTCGTGATGTTTTCGGCAAAATCACCCGCAGTGACGGAGAGGCCCATGGCGCGCATCTTGTCGATGCTTTCCTGGGCAAGAAGGCTTACCTGACGGTGCCAGTCTCCCGCATGGGCATCCCCTGCAATTCCGTGCTCAACGACAAGTTCTACCTCCGGGACCGGTTTTTTACGCTCCCCTTTATTGAGGCTGGTGCAGACTGCAAGGACAGAACCGGACATGTATATGCTCCTTTAGTACTATTTGATAGATGACATCTTCTCTGGAAATGAGGCTGCAGACGGAATGGTGTTACCTGCAGACCTGCTGTTTTGAAGCCTAAGCCTTCAGCATTGTTGATGCTCAGCCGCCGATTGATGACATGCTGAACGCCTGATGATGACACTCATCCGGATTCATTTGATGCCGGACCGGCTTGGTATCTATAATTGCTTTCAAGGCCTGGGCGAGAAGTGCGCTGGAGTCGCTCCGCAAGGCCGGCTTCAGATCAGCCTCGGATTCGGCAAAGAGACACCCTTTGACCAACCCCGAGGCGGTAACACGAATACGGTTGCAGTCAGAGCAGAAGTGTTGTGACACCGGGGTTATGACACCAAGGGTACCGGGTGTTCCGGCAATGCGGAAGTTGCGTGCCGGACCGGCCATTTTAGCCTGTTCAAGCGGAATCAGCGAGAATCGTTGTGCCAGTCGGGACAGGATTTCAGTCCCGGGAACCACATGCCGCTGCCAGTCATGTTCACGGATTGCCGGCATGTATTCTATGAAGCGGACGGTAACAGCAGAGCTCGTAGCCAGTGTGGCGAAGTCCAGTATCTCGTGGTCGTTGATGCCGCGCATCACGACCATGTTGAGCTTGATCGGAAAACCACAGGCTTTTGCAGCCTCGATGCCGGCCAAGACTCGCGTCAGGTCACCGCAGCGGGAAATCTGCGAGAAGGTCTTGGGATTGAGAGAATCGAGGCTGATGTTGAGTCGCTGTACCCCGGCGGCGTAAAGATCGGTCGCCATTTCTTCAAGAAGTACCCCGTTGGTGGTCAGTACCAGCTGTTCCAAGCCTGGAATTTCGGATAACTGATGCAAAAAATGGACGATACCTTTACGGACCAGTGGTTCACCGCCGGTGATCCGGATTTTGTCAATGCCCATGGAGACGGCGGTTCGTGCAATCCGGTAAAGCTCTTCGTAACTGAGAATGTCTCCATGGGCAATTTTATCAATCCCGGCCTCGGGCATGCAGTATGTGCAGCGCAGATTGCAGCGATCAGTAACGGAGAGCCGCAGATAGTTGATAGTTCTGCCAATTGAGTCGAGAAGCGGCATCATAATAGTTGCCTCATACTTCCAAGCCGTAGCGTTCCAGCTTGCTGTAAAGTGTTTTGCGGTCTATTTCCAGCAGTTTTGCAGCCTGGCTCTTATTCTGGTCCACCAGTTCAAGAACTTTCCGGATATGATCACGTTCAACAGCCCAGAGTGGCGAGGCGGTGAAGGTTGAGTTCTCATTGCGCGTTTCGCCTGCTGCCGGTGAAAACATCGCTTTTTGAGGCGCAAAGGGAAACAGGTCAGAGGTGATAACTGGCTCGTTGGCGAGAATGCAGGCCCGGCGGATAGTATTGCGCAATTCCCTGACATTCCCCGGCCACTGGTACGCGCAGAGTGAAGCCAGTGCCTCATCGGTAATTTCCCAGCTTTGGGTATCATTTTCACGGCACTGCTGGATGAAGAACCACGCCAGTGGGACGATGTCCTCTGAACGCAGCCGCAGTGGCGGAAGGATGATCGGTAACAGATTTATCCGGTGATAAAGGTCTTCGCGGAATTCGCCACGGTTGACGCAGTCAGCCAGCACCTTGTTGGAAGCAAAGACGAAGCGGACGTTTACCCGAATATCGTGGTTGCCACCCATACGGCGGAAGGTGCTGGTTTCGATGATACGAAGAAGTTTGACCTGGACGTCAAGCGGCATCTCTGATATCTCGTCCATGAACAGGGTGCCGGTATCAGCCAGTTCGAACAGACCGGCACGCATTTTGTTCGCCCCGGTAAAAGCACCCTGCATATGCCCAAAGAGTTCACTTTCCGCCGTGTTGGCGTCAAACCTCCCGCAGTTGACCGTCACAAACGGCTTGCTCGCACGACGGCTTGCATCGTGTACGGCCCTGGCAATCAGTTCCTTGCCGGTGCCGCTCTCACCGGTGATGAGCACATGTTCATCCGTTGCTCCCCAGCGCTGCACCGTACTCATAACCTTCTGCATTACCTGGCTCTTGCCGATGATACGGTGGTTTTCAAAACGTTTCATTTCTTTTTTCAGGTTTATATTTTCAAGCCGCAGTTGATTCTTTTCACACGCCTTGTCGATCAAAAGCTCCAGCTCATCAAGCTTTACCGGTTTGGTAAGGTAGTCGTAGGCACCGTGCTTTATGCATTCCACCGCAGTTTCAATTGTGCCATGGCCGGTAAACATTATTATTTCCGGAATAGTTGATTCCGCGCGCATCAGCTTAAGGGCTTCGATCCCGTCCATGCCGGGCATGCGTATATCCTGGAGTACCACGTTAAAGATCTCTTCACGGTAGGCATCAAGCCCCTCTTCTCCAGTCGATGTGGCCGTTACCTTGTACCCGGAGCGGGATAATTCCATCTGCAGCAGTTCACGGAGCGATGTGTCGTCCTCGACAACCAGAACTTTTGTATCGTGACGAACTATTTCTGACATGATGGCATCCTCACACTGAATTTCGATCCTTTGCCAGGCTGGCTTTCTACGCGGATATCACCACCAAGGCGTTTAACGATGTTGTATGTGACCGCCAACCCGAGGCCAAGGCCCTTCCCGACGTCCTTTGTGGTGAAAAACGGATCCCAGATCTGATCAATGGCACTTTTTGAGATGCCGCAACCGGTGTCCTTGATCTCTATTAAAACCATTGACTGCCCACTTGTACAGGTAGATATTTCAACAATCCCGGCCTCATTTATTGCTTGATGAGCATTCATAAGAAGATTCATTAACACCTGGCGAAGACCGTTAGGGTCGCCGACAACGTCAGGGAGGTCGCTCTGAAGGTTAGTCTTGATTTCGACCTTTTCATAGCGGGATTTGTAGCGGACAAGCTCAAGAACTTCGATTACGACATCATTAATGTTTATGTTGCTGACAGAACCGTCAGATTTGCGGCTGAAGGAAAGGAGGCTGTCAATGATGCCTTTGCAACGATACGACTCACGAACGATCACCTGCAGATATTTGGGAAAATCCTCAAATCGTTGATCTTTAGCCAGCGAATGTTCTTCGCTGAAGCGCCTGAGCAGAGCTTCTGCATAGCCGGCAACCGATGAGAGCGGATTATTTATCTCGTGGGCAACACCGGCTGCCAGGACTCCGATACTGGAAAGTTTTTCAGCCTGCATCAGTTGCAACTCCTGCAGACGTTTTTCGGTTACATCGCGGAGAAAAAGGAGCACACGGTTTTGTTCACCTTTATTATCCTCGATCGGTGTGGCTGTCACATCAAAGTAACGGGTTTTTCCCTCTGACGAATGAGAAACAATCGAAACTTCAACCCGTTCACCAGTCAAGGCCCGTTCTACGGGACAATCAAGGCCGTCTGGCACGTGATCCGGGTGAAAGAGCTCCCGGCATGAACAGCCATGAATGGTTTCCTGAGGAAAATATTTTTGGCAGACATGGTTGCGGTGCTGCACCATGCCGTTGCAGTCATAGACAATAACCCCATCGCTGATGGAGTCAAACATAGCCTGAAATTCACTGCTTTTCCTGCGCAGCCCCAGATTAGCCGCCTCCAGCTCATGTATCTTCTGTTTAACCTCGGCATAAAAACCAATCTTTGAATTATCAAGACCTAGCAGCCGCTCAAGCGATGATTCATCCATCTTTGTTCTAACTACCGCTTTGTCCATCAGTACGCCCTTTCAAGGATGCGCAGAAGATCCTCTTCATCTGCTTCACGCGGAGAAGTGGCAATACAGACATCCCTGAGCGCCTGGCGCGCCAGTTCCGGCAGGTCCTTGCGCAGGACTCCGATGCTGCGCAGGCTGCGCGGGGCGCCGCTCGCTTCCAAAAGCGAGTCGAGTGTTTCCTGGATTTTTTCACTGGCAGCGCTGATATCTCCGTTGGCACGGTGTCCCAGTCCCCAGGCAAGTTCCTGAATTTTTTCGGTAACAACCGGAATATCGTAGCGGATCACTTCCGGCAGAAGAATCGCATTGATGCTGCCGTGGTTTGCATCATAGAGGCCACCTATCGGGTGAGCCAGAGCATGGACGATACCGAGCATTGAATTGGAAAAGGCCATGCCGGCGTGAAGGCTGGCCCGCGCAAGGTTCTCCATATCTTCCGGCCGGCGTTCGTGGACTGCATCTGCCAGGCTGCTGGCCAGGAGACGCAGCGCCTTGATGGCATGGACATCGGTGAGGGTCGTGGAGGCAATCGAGAAGAAGGCTTCCATGGCATGGCTGAGCGCATCAGTAGCGGTGGTACCGACAAATTCATCCGGCAGGGTTGCAAGGGTGTCCGGGTCAGTCAGGCTGATGTCAGGGGCAACGCAACGGCTCATGATGCAAATTTTACGAAGGTGTTCGGTGTCACTGATTATTGCAAATTGGGAGACATCGGAGCCGGTACCGCAGGTTGTAGGGCAGAGAACCAGCGGGGGGAGGGGGCGAATAATCCGGTCCGGACCCTCGTAATCGCAGATTTTACCTCCGTTGGAAACAATAATGGCGATCGCCTTGGCCGCATCCATGGAGCTGCCGCCACCAAGACCAACAATTACATCAGCGCCGTGACGCAGATATTCCCTTACTCCCTCTTCGACCTCGTGATCCTTGGGATTTGAGGTGATTCCATCAAAGTAAATGAATTCAAGGCCGGCATCCAAAAGACTCCGCATGGCCAGATCGACCCAGCCGGCATGAAAAAGTCCCTTGTCGCTGACAAGAAATATTTTTTTGCCTCCGAGTCTGCGGGCGCATGCGCCTACCTGGCTTAACATCCCTCTCCCGAAAATTATTTCAGGTACTTCGAATTTATAATTATGCAATGTGTTGTCCTGATGTTTTTCCATTAATAAAGGCCTTTCATGTCGGATCAACGTTTCGCATTCCATACTGATGTGGGGGCATCAATGTGCAATGACATTATCACTAGCAATGCTTGTGCCCAATACAGAACCAAGTTCTATATTTTTGGATATTATTTTAGTTTACCGCAAATATTTCCATCGTTCTTCCTGCCGAACTTATCGTTTTTGATTGAGGCAATGGTCCTGTGACTATTTTCCACGGTGTAGAACTCTGCCTCATTTGTATATCATATAATAATTACGATATGTTAGAAAACATGTCCCGATTGTCTACACTCCTACCACACCGACACCGAGCAACACAAACAGTAGTAACTACTTGATATAAAACAACAAAACCATTGTTCTATATTTGGCACTATGGTTGCACACAAGTTAGCCGTTGTCGTACAAAACCAGCATCGGTGCACAATGGGAGTGGGGGCTCCAGACACAATGTAACTCTGTTTATCAGCGTTGCAACTGCGGCTTAGAAAAGGATATCCGTATTAATTTACCTCCGGGCACAGACGATTGGAATAAGGAAGTACACACTCTAATGAAAGGAGAGTTCGTAGGTGGTCAGTCACAATATCGGAGTCGAAATAGTGGTGAAGCAAAATTGTGATATTTCACCATGTAATGGAATTTTTATTTGATGATGTAACGTCACTAAAAAAAGGGGATTTTTTATGAAAAAGAACATCGTACTAACGCTTGGACTATTTGCGGCACTGTTGTTGACAATCAGCAAACCTTGTAACGCGGCTTTTGTAATTGGCGGCGAGAACGGCTGGCAGCTGAGCACCGATGGCATTGTGGACGTGTTTGCTACCTACGCTTCTACGACACCGCTACCAGCCGGTCCTCGTCAGCTGAGCCTGCTCAGCGCCGGCGGTACTGAGTCAAGATACGATCAGCATTTCGGCGTTGGTGTCGGCCTGCTGCCGTCGGTCATCGCCTTCAACGTCAAGGCACCCACCACCAATGGCGTAGATTCCAATGTGCGGGTCGGTATCTACCCGAACATCCAGAACAGTTCAAGTCAGCGTTTCGACACCTCACCAAACATCGATTTCCGTGAATTCTTTTACACAGCCAAAGGGGCCTACGGTGAATTGCTGGCCGGCCGTGCCCTCAACCTGTATCAGGGCAAGAATATCCTCAACGACATGACCCTGCTGACTTCCGGCACCGTTCCGGGCGCAGCTTTTCGCGGCGGCACAACCCTGGGGCACATCGGCTACGGCTACCTCTACACCAATTTTGGACCGCAGATCCGCTACACAACGCCCGACATGGGCGGCGTAAAGGTTGCTCTGGAAGTCGGCGAACCGTACAAGATCAGCAGCGATACCGCCAAGACCAACTCGCCGCGAATTGAAGCGGAAGTTTCCTACGCCAAAACATACGGTGACACCGCTGTACAGGCATGGCTCTCCGGCCTGTTCCAGACAGCACCACGTTCCGATGCCGCTGCAGCCCGCCCCGGCAAGGCCAACGAATCCATCGGCAGCGCCGCCGGCGCCAGTGCCAGCTTCAGCGGTGTTAACATGATGGCTTCCGGTTACCTCGGCAGAGGCCTGGGCATACTCAGTGTCCAGGACGGCGACGTTCTGGGAGCGAATTCCTCCGCCGTAGATGCCAACGGTAAAGAGAGGCTCGCCTATGGCTACCTCCTGCAGGCAACCTATCAGCTGACCCCATCATACAAGCTGGGCGTTAACTATGGTCAGACCCGCCAAGATCAAAACAAAAATGAGCCGGCCGGTCTCGCCATTGTAACAAATCAGGAATCAGCTGTTTTTATGGTTGCGTACAACCTCAACAAGTTTACCCAGTTCGTGGGCGAGTACATCTATGCCCAGAATACCTGGGCAGACGGTGCCAAACAGCACTCCAACCAGCTCGCTCTCGGCACCATGTTCTACTGGTAGCAGTCCGGACACACTTTACTGAGAGGAGATAAACATGCCTAAATATGTAATCGAACGCGAGCTTCCAGGCGCAGGACAGTTGCCTGCTGAAACATTACAGGCCATTTCGCAAAAATCATGTAGTGTCCTGACCGGTCTCGGCCCACAGATTCAGTGGGTACAAAGCTACGTGACCGACGACAAGATTTACTGCATCTATATCGCACCAAACAAAGAGATGGTACTGGAGCACGCCAAACAGGGCGGATTTCCTGCCAACAGTGTTGCAGAAGTCAGGACGATGATTGATCCGACCACAGCCGAATAAGTTTCCCTTTGCTCCCACTTCCGGTTTTTACCGGGAGCGGGACTCTAATTTAATTTAGGAGAATGACATGACGTTAGCTCTACTTGTTTTGATCAGTATTATGTGGATTCCGGTTGGTATGTTTTTCCTTGGTTACGGCGAAGCCAAAAGTACCGGTTTTGTCAGTACCGTTGTCGGCATCCTGGTTGTCATAGGTGCGACTCTACAGGCCGCAGTATTTACCGATCCCTTTACCGCCGGCCTGCTGTTTGTCTTCGGTGTCCTGTATTTGCAGACCGGTCATGCCCTTATGACCGGTCTTACCGATCTGCGTACCGTCGGTAATGGCGCTTTACTTGTTGGCATTGTCTGCGCGATATACGCATTCTTTTTTGCCACCGGCGGCGGGGTGAAACCGGATGGCAAGACCATTATCGGAGTCGTCCCCTATCTGGCATTTATGAATCTCACGTTTGTTGTTATCTGTTTTACCGTAACCGGCGTGACCTACGGCAAGATCAATCCCAAGGTTGCCGCCACCATGTTTATTGTTCTAAGCTTCACCTGCCTGCTGGTACCGGCGTTCGGGCTTATGGGTTACGGAAAGCTCCCTTTTTAGTACATTGGATCAAAACAGATCTGTTCTCAAAATGTGTTTTCATAATGACAGCCAAGACCATTGATGGCATGGCAACCGTGGCGGTAAAGCTACCGAAAATCGTGAGACGAGACAAAAAACAGGGGCGCTAACATGCAGCGCCCCTGTTTTTTGTATAAATAAAAGTGTTTTATTGGATCAAGTTTTGCTTACTATAGAGTGTAAATTGGCTGTTAATCGATTCCATTTAAGGACGCGGAGGAAGTATGAAAACATTTCGTTGTAGTAATACCACCCGGCTCTGTTCTGTAGTTTCTGCTCTGATATGTTCCCTCATACTAACCTCGACATCGTATGCCTCTGATGTACGAAAAATCTGGCAGAGTGGCGACCAGTTCGTAGCTCTTGAGCATCATGATTCTACTGTAAGCGAAACTGCGATTTCAAACGACCACCCGGTAGAACTATCTCCCGACAGGCTTACGGCGATGCTCACATCAATCGTATTTCAACCTGATGACAGCGACAAACCCGTACACCTTTTTACAAATCAATCGGTTGGGATTCTTGTGCCCGAAATAGTGCAGGGATTCCGTAAATCAGCTTCAGGTGAGGACGTTATCTTTGCTATTGTCGGGCTGCACAAATCGATGCTCGGTTTTGGTAAAAATCCCAAGGTGACGACGGGACGAGCCTTTTATAACGGGGGGAGGTTCAATATAATATTCGGACTTGCCCAGAAAGATGTTAACGAACGCGAGGATCGCCGTCTCTCACCATTTACGCCCGGAAATAGACTACAAGCCCTGAAGGGTGAGTGGACACTACTGCCGCAGCCTGGAATAAGCGGCTTCACCTTGGTAAGAAAGGATTGGGTTGCTTTCAGCGACGAGTGGCAGGGATCAGTCGCTCAGATGCCGGTTGTAAAACTGAGTGCCACTTCGTCGCAAACCGAACCTGTTCAATCCGGGGAGCGGTACAATGATACGCGTGGACCTGCGGAACGCTTGCTCACTCTCAATGAACTGAAGGACAAGGGACTTATCAGCGAAGAAGAATATCGTAGCAAACGGCTGGAAATTCTGAAAGGTCTGTAAGATTGATTCACTCAATAAAAATCAAAAAAGGAGATGATATGAGTGCAAAGAAAATATTGATGCTTGTCGGCGACTACGTGGAAGACTACGAAGTTATGGTCCCTTTTCAGGCGCTCTTGATGGTGGGGCATATGGTCCATGCGGTCTGCCCCGGCAAGAGAGCAGGCGAGAATGTGCGTACGGCAATACACGATTTTGAGGGAGACCAGACCTACAGCGAAAAGCCGGGTCACAATTTTACCCTGAATGCTACTTTTGCAGAGATCAAAGCTGAAGAGTATGACGCGCTGGTTATTCCCGGTGGACGTGCACCGGAATATATTCGCCTGAACGAGACCGTGCTGGAGATAGTTCAGCATTTTTCGCACGAAAACAAGCCAATTGCAACTGTCTGTCACGGCGCGCAAGTGCTGGCAGCAGCCGGAGTTCTTGAGGGCAAAAACTGCTCTGCTTATCCGGCGGTGGGGCCGGATGTAACTCGCGCCGGCGGCAAGTATATTGATATTTCAATGGATAAAGCTCACGTGGACGGCAATTTAGTCACCGCGCCGGCATGGCCTGCTCACCCTGATTGGCTCGCCAATTTTTTGCACGTACTGGGAACTCGCATAGAACCTTAGTACGCAGAGCGATTGAGGTGTACTCAAACAGTATGCGACTCACGAGGAGAAGCAAACTGAATGGGTACGTTTGAACGTACTGATCATAATGGGGAATAGTGAATTTGATTGAGTGCAGTATAAACCACCTGCGTTACAAGGCATGACATCCCATCGCGCCGCATGGCTCGGAGAAGTCGCGACCGCATGTTACATCTTCATGATTGCCCTGATCGCCCAGAGCACAGGACTCTCCTCCGTGCTGTTTCCCGAACTGGGAGCGCTCTCTCACGACATCCTGAAACGACCGCGCGGGACGTGGGCACAAGCACCGCTGATGCTGGTGGTGACACCCTTTTTGACGGGTGTGGTCGGTACGCTCGTGACCCGGCATCTGGCCTACGGTCTTGTATCAGTTCTCCTCACCGTCGGCAGTGCCATACTCATAATCATGCTACTGCGCTCCCCTATCGCACCGGCAATCTCCGCAGGCCTGTTGCCCCTAACGCTTGGTGATCCAAGCTGGTGGTATCCGCCATGCCTTCTTGTCGGCTTGGTTCTGCTCGTGGCAATTTCCCTGGTCTGGCGCCGAATGGTCCCGCAACCTGTGTCCGCTGCGTCGAACGGCGATCTCGCTGACGACATCGTCGAGGAGGCGCCGAGCAACTATTCGTGGATACCTTTTTTTCTTCTGTTCCTCGTCATTGAGATTCTGCTGGTCGGCTTAACGGGACAGCGCTTTCTGTTATTCCCGCCTTTGGTTGTTATCGGATTCGAAATGTTTGCCCACGCCGAAATCTGCCCCTGGGCGGGGCGCCCGCTTATTCTGGTTGTTACATGCACCCTTAGTGCGGCTGCCGGCGTTATCATCGTCGGGCTACTTGGTGTCGGGCCTCTGGCTGCTGCCTGCAGTATTGTCTTCGGTATTGCGGTCCTCCGCGTTTTCAACTTGCACGTTCCCCCGGTTCTTGCGGTTAGTTTATTACCATTTATTATCCTGAGGCCGAACTACAAATTCCCACTCGTTGTTGCAACGGGGACTCTGCTCCTGACGATGCTGTTCCTGGTCTGGCGCAGGCTAACCCGGGGCAAGGCTATGGCAGCCTGATAGCCGGTCGACAGCACGGCTTATTCAGCTTTGTTTTGCCTCAGTTTGACCTCTTTGTATAAATGGCCAGTGAAAAAAAAGTTTTCGCATATTTTGGAATTGCGCGTATACTTAATCTAAATCAAACGTTTGAACAGCATTCGATTGATTAATTCACCCGTGGGAGGTCATGCATGGCTAACAACGATTGTCGCGCTAATATTATTGCAGCAGCTATTCCGTTGTTTGCCGCTAAGGGCCTGAACGGGGTGAGTGTACGTGAGCTGGCCAGCGCAGCAGGTGAAAACCTTTCAATGATCTCGTACTATTTTGGTGGCAAAGAGGGGCTGTATGCCGCCGTACTTACCGAACAGTTTGCCGTTCTGGATAAGATTGAAGAGATAGAACGGACGGATATTGATACGTTACAGAAATTTGAACTCTATGTTCGCGCCACAGTTTCGCGCTACCGCAAAAGCCCCTACCTACTCCGTTTCTATACCAGTGAGTTGACCAACCCTACTGCTTGCTTCGAGACCATTACAAAGCCGGCGATAAAAAAAGTTGTACAGATGCTTCTGAATGCCTTTACCGATGGTCTTTCACATGAAAAATTCAGGGATGGCCTTGACCCGGCGGATACGGTATTGGCCTTGGCCGGGATGATCAACTTCTATTTTCTCCTTGAACCGGTAACAGCAGACGTGGTCGATCACTCACCGGATCGTGACGAGGTATTGATTCGTCATATTATGGATATCTTCACACGGGGGGTCCTTAAATAAATAGATTGACTGGTTTTTATTGCAACGCATTAAAACGGACGTCTGATTAACTAAGTACTGCCATTGAAATATTTTTCAATGCAGAGATGGAACGGGCGAAAAAATTTAGAAACAAACCTCAACCAACACTATAAAGGAGATCACCATGGAAACTAATGCTGTGTTTGAATGTGGAATGTGCTATTACCAAAGTCAGGCAAAGGATTTCACTCCCATAACGGTCAGCGCGGATTTTTCCGCACTTGAATGCCCTAAATGCCTGAACAACGACAAAGACACTTTCTGTGAAGTTACCGCCGAAGAAAAATTGGCCGCATAGCATAAACAAAAATCGTCCGTTTACTTTGAAAGTTATAGGCCGCCCCGATCCGGGACGGCTTTTTTTGTTCTTTTAGCGGGGATATGATTGCAAACAATCCAATAGTGCGGCATGATTCGTGTATATATTCCTTGGCGCCATTTCGTAAACAAGCGAGGTACTGTTTGGAAAAACTTCTTGAAATTATAGCGATTCAGCTAAAGGAACAACATAGCACTGCGTATGGGTATTAAAACGGCTGATCATAAAAAACGCTCCGGCTGGTCTAAGGCGTTGGACATATTTTTAAGAAGCTGTCACATCGGGACAGCAAGCGTGCTGCTAGGCGGCGTTGTCTGGACGGTTCCGTTTACACGCCTTTCAGCCTGGCATTATCTGACTATCGCAACGGGATGCGCCTTAATCATCTTCAACATCTATAAGTGCCGACACTGGCCATATCAGGGAAGTGGCCTGATGGCGGAACTGCATGTCGCTTTGTTTTGGTCCGTTCATGTTAAACCGGAATTAATGGCACCACTGTTCGCAACTGCGTTAGCAGTCGGGGTTATCGGCAGCCATATGCCCGGAGCTCTCCGGCATTGGTCACTGGTACATGGCCGAATACCTTGATTGAACTGAAGGGCAAAGTTTCTCAGCGAAATGAGTACCGGTTCAGTCAGGCTCTCGAATGAAGCAATCGTTGGTGGCATACATGAATGACGACAATCTCCACACCTTTCGCCTGTAGTGGGTAAATTTACCACACAAATATCAATTGGAACCGCGATTGCTCACCGTTCATCCATAAAAAAAACACCATAAACAAGCTTATTACCAAAGTGGCGCGGCTTTTGCTAATACCAAGCTAAAATCCGCTCCGTACTAAAGGAACAGGAATTGTCTGCATGAAAAAGAAAAAAATGGTCATCTCGCAGGAAACGATGGACGTTGATTTTGTCCGTAAAGTGGAGGCGCTTGCCGACACCTCGGTGCGGAGTTGTTTTCAGTGTGGTAAATGCTCGGCCGGTTGTCCGATGGCGACATTTATGGAGCACCCCCCCAACCGTATTGTACGGCTCCTGCAGTTGGGGCAGTGGCGCAGAGTCCTTGAAGGGCGCTCTATCTGGTATTGTGCTTCATGTGAAACCTGTTCGACCCGCTGTCCGAACAAGGTTCAGCTCGCCTCGATAATGGATGCTCTGCGCAAACTTTCCTGGGATGCGCATGGCCCCTCCAAGGAAAGCTATGTCCAGTTGGCCAACAAACTCTTTCTCCAGAACATCCGTACCTATGGTCGCCAGTACGAGATGAGGCTGGCAGCCGTTTTTAATGTCAAATCCGGTCAGTTCCTCAAAGATCTGATGCTTGGGCCAAAACTGATTGCTAAAGGCAAGTTGAAGATGTTTCACAGCAAGAACAAGAACCTGTCAGAAATAGAAAAGATATTTATCCGTATCGAAGAGATGCGAAAAAAAGGCGAAGCACTGTAATGAAGACTCTCCTCAATTATTCATATTATCCTGGCTGTTCCCTTCATGCTTCGGCAAGTGAATACGACCTCTCCACCCGTGAATTGTTCAAAGCGTTGGAAATCGGACTGACCGAAATTCCAGACTGGTTCTGTTGCGGTGCAACTCCGGCTCACAATGTTGACGAACTGCTCTCTCTGTCGCTCTGTGCCAAAAACCTGGAGCTGGCCGACAAGGTCGAAGGTGATATGGCTGTTGCCTGCGCCTCCTGTTTTTCGCGCCTAAAAACAACCCAGCACGTACTGACTGAAAATAATGTCAAACGCAAGCAGGTTGAGACAGCCATCAACGCCCCGGTCAAACTGGATAGCAATGTCAAACACCTGCTGGAGATTCTTGCCAAAGATTTTGGGCTGGACCGACTGGCAGCAGCGGTAAACAGACCGCTGGCGGGCCTCAAAGTTGCCTGCTACTACGGCTGCCTGCTGACCCGTCCCACCGATGTCCCCAACCTGGACTGCACCGAAGCGCCGACCATCATGGAGCGGGTTATCGAGTCGGTGGG
>Ga0209430_1000670_pt1 | contig 32109 bp, 27 predicted proteins | sample BarGraIncub1133A_FD_184504 | JGI IMG/M metagenome (GOLD analysis project Ga0209430, IMG submission 184504) | Arctic peat soil microbial communities from Barrow, Alaska - Barrow Graham LP Incubations 11-33A (SPAdes) (version 2) | ecosystem: Environmental > Terrestrial > Soil > Wetlands > Peat... | reverse complement strand
GTATGTTACTGGTGGTTTAATGCACAAATTTGGAAATTCAGAGTACTTATATTCTGGGGAATGGCCTGTTTTACAGCTTTCTTTCTCTTAATTTATTTCGGACTGACACCCAATGGTACGTACGAATTCCTTTATCTGCCCTCTATCCTGAGAGGAATGGGAATGATGATTATTCTTATAGCATTTGGTGTATATTCGGCGGAAGATTTAAATCCAAAATTAGTGCTTTTCAATGCTTTTTTCATGATAGCCATACGAAGCGTGTTAGCTCCGGTGCTAGGCAGCAGTTTATTCAGCAACCTGCTCTATCGGTTTCAGATACAAAATCAGATGATTTTGGGGGAAGGATTGAATATACAAAATCCGCTAGCAACCTCCCTTTATACGAAGAGTTTAAATAGTGCTTTAAGTCTGGGTCATTCATTGACCGAAGCTCAACAGTTAGCTACACAAGCTTTGTATAACAGCGTACAAATACAGGCATTAATGGTGAGTATCAAGCAAATTATTGGCTATCTGCTGGTCGTGTCTATTGTCATTATGGTAATTGCACGCTTTACACCTTTTCATAAAACCTTAAAAACAGCTGTTCCGAAAACAGGAGAAGATATGGTTTAACAACCTCTAAAATAATGGAATTATCATCGGTCTGAAAACGCTTCCGACCTATTGCAACAGGTTCGATGCGATAATCCTTTCTATACTTTGGCGAACAATATTTATAGCATCTTGCTGAAGCATTGTAAAAGATTTTTAGTTTGGTAAAGATGCTCATTTATTCTATCAGGCGATGGCGCTTTGGGGTAATATTCGGGGTATCTGCCTTCGAGCTGATATTTCATTAGAATTTGCATGAAATCCGATTGTGGTTCGGTAATCTCAATTTTTGCCACGTCGGCGAAGTAGAACAAGTTGTGTGCCTTATAAGAATTAACTGGGCACCAGGTTCATCATCCGATTAAGAAGCCATATTATCCTCTCTGTAGCAATGGTCAGTTCCATCAGGATTCCTTTGTCCTTCGCAGATGTAAGTGCATCATTATCAATGTAAGTCTTCCGCAGTTTCTCTATCGACGGTCCATTGTTTGAGCTAAGGGTTCTAAAGAGCGCATAGTTTTCACCGGAAGGAGATTGCAGAGTCTCAACAGCAAAAATTAGCAGAAAGTCAATGGACTCTAGGCACGAATTCGATAATTGCTTAATTGCCTGACAATTACGAGCTGCGTCTATAGCCTTCACTACCTGGATTGTACTTTCCGCCAAATGTTCCAGCAAAGCCTGGCGGGAATGATAATAGGCATGATCTTTTGCTGTGAGTGCGGACATTGTCATTGATGCAACGTTTGCAGTGGACTCCCTCACTTCCTGAGCAAGGGTGACAAAGGATCTGTGCCGGATATCAATATCAGGACCCTCGTAATCAACCCGAACAGCAGAAAACATGGCAACGATCTGCTCCAACTCCCTCATTTGTTCCAGGTTGATCAGTTCAAGTCCCGTATCCGGATCTTCCGGTTTGAAGTCAGAGAGGTATTTCGGAACCGACAGTATTTCTGCTTCAGAAGCTGGTATAGTCCTGGCCAGCCAGGTGGTAAGTGGTTTGTTGATGATGATAAAGAAGATAGCAGAAGTGAGGTTAAACAAAAGAAACATTAACGTAGCCTGTTGATATAAGTCGTGGGTAATATGTTGCACCATAGCCATTAACAAAGGCACCTCAAACCAGACTTCGACATAATAGAGCAAAATAAACAACCCTGCCCCAAAAACATTGAACAGGTTCACGAATCGGACAAGCTGCCTTGACGAACCCTGGAATGCTTTACCCAGCATAACTTTAAACATAGTCGATCCAATGGCAGCCCCATACATAATGAGAAAAGTCTGGGAGGGTGTCAGAACGTCTGCCTTGGCAAGACCAATCGCTACCAACGCCACGGCGGTAGAAGACTGCGCGATGAATCCAAGCACGACTCCGGATACAATCGAAAGAAGTGAATATTGGCTTGAGAAAGCCATGAAATCGGCAAACCATGCTTCATTCTGAAGCGGTTTCACTCCGTCGACCATGATCTGTACGCCAAAGAAAATCAGTCCAAGGCCCATCCCTATCAGAAAGACATTGCGCAACTTTTCATTCTTTGAAAAGTACATTCCAATGCCACAGATTCCCAGAATGAAAGTTACCACTTCCTTGATGGGCAATGAAACAATAAAAAGAATGAGGGTATTCCCCACACTGAAGGTCGTAAGCACCGCAATAGCCTGGGATACATTAAAAAGACCGGCAGTAATAAGACTGGCAAGAATCATAAGTGCAGCAGAAGTGCTCTGCATGATCATCCCGGAACCCAGGCCGAAAACCAAAGCCCTGGGACGTGAAGAGACAAACTGTGTCGCCACCTTCCGGAATCTTCTGCTTCCCAATTGTTTGACACCCAAAGAGAGCATCTGCACACCGGTGAACATCAGACCCAGTCCTAAAAGAAGTTTTCCAATTAATTCAAACATCAATGATCAAAAAAATCATCTGTTGGGCAAATTATAGTCAATCCTGGGCTTGCTTACTCGAAACCTTAGACCGTATCGTATTATAAATCCATTGTAAAAAGGTGCAGATTGCAAATCTGCACCAACAGACTTTTCAGTAATCCTTTGACCCTTCGACAGGCTCAGGGACCGGAAACACAGGGACCGGGATGCTATCAATGTTATTTAAGGACTTTGGCTTCTTCGAGAATTACATCGTATTTGTAGCCGTAGCCGAAGTCTTTGTTTAAAGTAACTACCCCTTCGAAACTGACAGTTGAACCGGCAACCACAGTATCCAGGGTTGTGACAGTGAGATCGAAAGAGCCGTTGGCTTCGGTGCCATCCTGGAGGTGAACCCAGTTTTTCTGCATGATCTCAGGACTGAATTTGATCACCTGTCCGGATACTTTTACTTTCTTGCCATTGTAGTTGGAGGGATTGGCAAAAATATCAGACAATTTCTGTCCTCCGCTGATGGGCTCAACTTTGATTCCACCAACTTGTTCCATATTCTGTCTGCCCTTGGTTGTTAGCGCCGGCAGTGGTTTTGGTTTGATGGGCTGATCACTGAAATCCTGGATAAAAAGGATGCTTTCAAAGGTGCGGTTCAGCTCCTTGCTTTTGAAATTAGACATCTCCATACTCTGATTGTAGTAGTAGGTCTTTCCTTTTTCTGCCTCAAAACGGGAGACTGCTGCCCAATTTTCCTTATCCCCCTCCTTTAACAACAAATAAGTGTATCCACTGGTTTGAATGACATCTTTGGCGACGACGGCGTGCATTTCGGGTGCGCCGGGAGTCGCAGTAGCAGGTTTATTTTCGGTTTTTTTCACTTTTGCATTGTTACATCCAGCTAACAATGCCAACACAACGACTAAATAGATTATCGATTTCATAAAAAGGTATTTGCTTTACTATTAATTTATTTATTGATTTTTAAGATCCGATTTTGACTGACTGTTCCATGCCCTGTAAGCAATGACGCCAACTACTATCAGGACAACCACCAATGCTACCGGGAATGAGGAAGCACTTCCGCTGCCATAAGAGTGCAGGCCGGAAAGATAATAATTTACGCCCAGATAAGTCATCAGGACGGAGAGCAGTCCGGCTACGGAACCAAGATTAACTGCAAACCAGCCACGATATCCCGGCATCAGGCGCATGTGGGTGATGAAGGCATAAACCAGGATGGTCACCAGCGACCAGGTTTCCTTTGGATCCCATCCCCAGTAGCGACCCCAGGATTCGTTGGCCCAGATGGCTCCTAAAAAGGTTCCGATCGTGAGGAGGTATAGGCCCAGAATCATCGAAGCCTCGTTGATCCACGTCATGTGCTGAATATTCCGCTGCACCCGCTCTTTATTGCCGGGTTTTACCATGCTTGCGAGCAGGAGATTCATCAGTCCGATGATGGCGCTGACTCCCAGAAATCCATAACTCGCGGTAATCACGGCTACGTGTAAAGCAAGCCAGTAAGATTTCAGAACCGGCACAAGGTTGGTGATCTCCGGATTCAACCAACTCATTTGGGCCACAAACAGGGTAAGTCCGGAAAGCAAGGCGGCGGCTCCCATTACCATCGGGTTACGGCGTGCAAAAATCAACCCGGCAAGCATACCTGCCCAGGCAATATAAATCATGGATTCATAACCATCGCTCCAGGGCATGTGGCCTGCAATGTAGCCCCTGGTTGCCAGTCCGAGGGTATGTAAAATGAACCCTGCAAGGAAGATCCATAAGGTGTAACGCACTAGCTGAGGACTCATCGATCCCGTCGTCAGCAATGCCCTGAAATAGAAGATCATCAAAACCAAACCGGCTAACAGGTACAGGAAAGACAAATCCTTAAAAATATTCACCCTGTTGTAGAGAATTTCGAGTTTTTGTTTGGCTGCGCCGGGAATCAGCTCCGAACCGAGCTTGTTCTGAAACTGACTAATCAGTCCCAGATCCGTCTTCTGTCGAACTTCATCATTGGATTGCACGGCATTCAGGTAATCAGAAAAAACCTTCATCATCATCGCACCTGAAGTAGAAGAAGGGGCTGTTGTCAGATCTTCCCAGGTTGTATTATTCTTATCAGAGGAAGGAAACAGCCGGAGCAGCTCACCTTTATATACCATGTAAGAAACATTGAGGCGTTCGTCGACCTTGATGACGGCGTTTTCGAAAGTACCACGCTGAGAAGGCTGTTTAGCATACGCATCGCTTACCTCTTTCTGCATCTTGTAATTTCCCTTAACATCGAAAAAATCTGCAAAGGACGCCTTGCCGGATACGCCCAAAAGCTGTTCAATCTTTGATTCATTGATCGCGATCATGGGAACTCGCTGCCAATCTTCAGGATAGGTCATCATGCTGAGAACAGCCCTTTCGGGGGAAAGTCCGTTCAGACTTTCCTGCCGGGAAATCTTCATAATGACTTCGTAAGCCAGGGTGCTGATAGGTTTTATTCTTCCGTCATGCCCCTGAACCCATACCTTTGAAAATTCTTCAGCAGCGTGTTTGGAAGCTTCCGCCCCTTTGGCTTGACTCGCGAAAAAAAGCAATCCCAAAACGACCAGGGCCGAGACAGGTTTCGCTGCCCTCTGCATCAAACGGTAGAAATGGCTTTTCTTATTGAAGATCGAGAGGAGGATAGCTCCAAATAAAAGCAGGTAACCGATATAGGTAAGTGTCGTTCCTGGAAGATCTTTATTAACGGAAAGGATGGTTCCCTTTTCATCTTTATCATAGGAGGACTGATAGAATCTGTAGCCCCTGTGCTTCAATACATTGTTCATGTAAATGGAAAAATCACTGTTGATGCCCTGCTCCTTGTCTTCGAGTGTCACTTCACTTCTATAGGATGAAGGACTCATGGATCCGGGATAACGGATTAATTGAAAGTCTTTCAGATGGATGGAAAAAGGAAGGGTTTCGACCTTCGGACCAATCCACATTTCATAATCGGCACCGTCAAGTTGACCCTTCACTGAGGCAGCCCTGCCGTCATCGCTGATCAAAACTGACGCGAACTCCTCTTTCGAACCATCAGAAATGCTGACCTTCGCGCCGGTACCCTGCCCGGCCATTGCACCTGCTGACTGCACATTTCGCAAAAATTCAACAGATCTGACCCTGATTTTTTTCCCGTCCAACTCAAAAGTAGCGTTCACTTCCTTTTGTGAAAACGGAGTAAGCATCACCTTCTGTTCTGCCTCCAGGTTCTGATTTCCTTTGGAAAGCAGCATATGAAAAAACTGATCCGTAGAGATTAATTCTGAAGAAGACTCTCCTTCCCTGATGTGAATGACACCCTCTGAACCGATATATCTCGTCACTCCCGCACCAACTATCATCAAAATAAAGGCCAGGTGGAACAATCCAACCGTCATTTTCTCCTTTAGATATAGTCTACGACGGAAATAGATGACGGTCATGGACACTGCCAGAAAGACCATTAACAGCTCGAACCAGGTTGATCCATAGACCAATGCCTTTGCCGCCTCTGCCCCATTCGAGCTTTCCACGAAGGTGGCAAAACCGAGGATCATGGCTAACAACAGCATTCCAAAACCGGCAGTATTAATAGTAAATATTGATTTCTTTAATTCAGCTAACAACGCATTTATTTTGTCCATACTCAATGCTTAAATCTTAAGTCGTCAAAAGTACGAAAAAACCAATCGTAAAAAAAAATGGAGTCCAGGAAGACTCCATTTTTTGTAATTATTACAATTTAATTGACTGATGTTTATTTAACATTTGCCTGCGCAGCAGCCAAACGAGCGATCGGTACGCGGAAAGGAGAACAGCTTACATAGTCTAATCCAACTTTGTTGCAGAATTCTACTGAGCTTGGCTCTCCGCCATGTTCTCCGCAAATACCGATTTTCAGTCCTGGTTTGGTTGAACGGCCTTTGGTTACAGCCATTTCAACAAGCATTCCGACTCCCTGCTGATCCAGGATCTGGAAAGGATCGTTTTTCAGGATGCCTCTGTCGATGTAATCCGGAAGGAACTTGCCTGCATCATCGCGGGAGAATCCCATGGTCATCTGGGTGAGGTCATTGGTACCGAAGGAGAAGAAGTCTGCCTCTTTGGCGATGAGATCTGCTGTCAGAGCAGCTCTCGGAACTTCAATCATCGTTCCTACCAGGTAATCAATCTTCGCATTGCGTTCTGCAAAAACTTTCTGAATAGTGGAATTGATAACATCGGTCTGGTTTTTCAATTCGGCAACTGTTCCTACCAGCGGCACCATGATTTCCGGACGAGCATCGATACCCTTTGCTTTCAGGTTCAAAGCAGCCTCGATAATAGCACGGGCCTGCATCTCGGTGATTTCAGGGTACGTGATTCCCAAACGACAACCGCGGTGACCCAACATTGGGTTAAACTCTTCGAGGTCGGCCACTTTTTGTTTAATCTGATCGATGGTAAGTCCCATCTCGTCGGCCAGTTCTTTCTGCATGGCCAGTTCGTGCGGAACGAATTCGTGCAATGGCGGATCGAGCAGACGGACCGTTACACCATAGCCGGCCATTGCTTCGAAGATACCTTCGAAGTCCTCACGCTGGTAGGGAAGTAATTTAGCCAGCGCCTCTTTACGGCCTTCCACGGTAGAAGAAAGGATCATCTCGCGCATGGCCTTGATACGGGCGCCTTCGAAGAACATGTGTTCCGTACGGCATAGCCCGATACCTTTCGCGCCAAACTGACGGGCAATTCTGGCGTCGTGAGGAGTGTCGGCGTTGGTGCGGACAGACATGCGGGTATATTTGTCGGCGACCTCCATGATTTTGGCGAAATCGTCGCTGATGGTAGCCTCCTGAGTCTTGACTTTTCCGTCAAAAACTTCACCGGTTGAACCGTTGAGTGAAATCCAGTCGCCTTCCTTGTAAACAATGCCGCTGGCTTCCATGGTCCTTGTTTTGTAGTTGATTCTCAGTGCGCCGGCGCCTGAAACGCAGCATTTCCCCATTCCGCGGGCCACAACAGCAGCGTGGGAAGTCATTCCTCCGCGGGCAGTCAGGATACCTCTGGCAATATTCATACCCTCAAGGTCTTCGGGAGAGGTTTCAATCCTTACCAGGATAGAGGTGTCATAATTCTTTGCTTCATCGGCGAAGAAAACGATCTGGCCGGTAGCGGCTCCCGGAGAAGCCGGAAGTCCTTTGCCGATCAGTTTTGCTGTCTTGAGTGCATCTACATCGAAAACAGGATGAAGTAACTCATCGAGTTTGTTGGGCTCAACCCTCAGCATGGCTGTCTTGTCGTCGATCTTTCCTTCGCTCAGAAGGTCAACGGCGATCTTCAGCATAGCTGCACCTGTGCGCTTGCCATTACGGGTTTGCAACAACCAGAGCTTACCATCCTGGATCGTAAATTCGATGTCCTGCATATCTTCGTAGTGACCTTCGAGTTTCGCTTGAATCTCAGCCAACTGTTGATAGGCTTCGGGCATGGTCTCCTCGAGTGAAGGAAATTTTGAAGCACGCTCTTCTTCAGAAACATTTTGCAGTTCGGCCCAGCGGAGTGATCCAATTTTGGTGATCTGCTGCGGGGTACGGATACCGGCCACCACGTCTTCACCTTGAGCGTTGATCAGGTATTCGCCGATAAACATATTTTCGCCTGTTGAAGCATCACGGGTAAAACCAACTCCGGTAGCAGAATTAGCGCCCATGTTGCCAAATACCATCGCCTGTACGTTGACGGCGGTACCCCATTCGACAGGAATATTGTTCAATTTTCTGTAATAGATAGCACGGTCGTTCATCCAGCTTTCGAATACTGCTGCCATGGCACCCCAGAGTTGCTCCCATGGATCCACCGGAAAATTTTTGCCGGTGACCTTCAAAACGGCAGCCTTAAAGCGATGAACCAGTGTTTTCAGGTTGGCTACAGTGAATTCAGTATCTTCTTTGATACCAACTTCCTCTTTCATGTGCTCGATGATCTCCTCGAAAGGATCGATGTCGGTCTTGCTGTGCGGTTTCATGCCTAATACAACATCACCATACATTTGAACGAAACGGCGGTAAGAATCCCACGCAAAACGAGGATTTCCTGATTTTAAGGCAATCCCTTCCACAGCAACATCATTAAGACCAAGATTCAGGATCGTATCCATCATACCCGGCATGGACGCCCTTGCACCTGAACGAACGGAAACCAGACAGGGATTTTCTTTGGAACCAAATTTTGTTCCGGTGATATTTTCGATGTGCGCGACCGCCGCCTTCACATCTTTTTCAATCAAAGCAAAGGCTGCTTTTCTCCCTTTTTCGGTAAACTCTGTACAAACATCAGTTGTAATGGTGAATCCGGGAGGAACGGGCACACCGATCAGATTCATCTCCGCCAGGTTAGCGCCCTTGCCACCCAGCAAATTTTTCATCTCTGCACGACCTTCTGCCTGGCCGTTGCCGAATGTATAAACATATTTCGTCATAAAATATAAATATTTGGTTTGAGAATTCTTCCTGTCTAAAAATTACCTTCAAAGTTAAAATTTATAACATAACGATTTAATGATAATTACCCTATTTTTGCAAAAAATTCATTGAATGCGAATCGTTTTATTCGGTACCGGGAACCTGGCTACCCGATTAGGGATAGCTCTTCGGGCAAAAAACGCTGATATTGTTCAGGTTTATGGCCGAACCTGCTCCGGCGCCTCCATTCTGGCCGAAAAATTGGGGTGTTCATTTTCTACTTCGTTGAAGGAAATCGATACTTCTGCAGAACTTTTAATTCTGGCAGTTTCCGATGAGGCTATCGCGGAAATCGCCTCCAATATCCCGGTAGGGAATCGGCTTATTGTGCATACCGCAGGAAGCATCGAGATGGATGTACTTGCCCCATATTCAGATAATTACGGCGTTTTCTATCCTTTGCAGACCTTATCCCGCGACAGGGAAGTTGATTTTTCCCATGTGCCGGTCTGTATTGAGGCAAACCATTCATTCAATCTGGAGAAACTGAATCAGCTGGCCTCCCTGCTATCTGATACGGTGGTCCGGATCGACTCTGACCAACGAAGGCAACTTCATTTGGCGGCCGTCTTTGTCTGCAATTTTGTGAATCATTTTTATTCCATTGGCGAACAATTAATGCTGGAACAGCAACTTGATTTTGATCTGTTGAAGCCGATCATTCAGGAGACGGCGGCCAAAGTCCTGCAGCATTCGCCTCAATCTGTCCAGACGGGCCCGGCTGTTCGCGACGACAAAACAGTTATGAATCAACATCTTAAAATGCTTTCTGACCACCCGGAATGGCAGAATCTTTATTCCCTTATAAGTAAAAACATTAAATACCTTCATCCCTAATTATGGCATTTTTCAAAGAAGAACTGAGTAAAATCAAGGCGTTTGTCTTCGACGTTGACGGCGTAATCTCACACAACGTCCTAAGTCTTTCTCCGGAAGGCGATCCGATACGCACCTCCAACATGAAGGATGGATACGCCATCATGTCCGCCATCCGCTCGGGTTATCCGATCTGTATCATCACCGGGGGCAAGACGCGGGATACGAAAGGGCGTCTGGACCGGCTGGGAATCAAGGATATTTACATGGGAACGCTCGACAAAGTCCCTTGTCTGATGGATTTCATCAAAAAACATAACCTTTCGGCAGACGAAGTGCTTTACATGGGTGACGATATTCCCGATTACAATGCGATGAAGCAGGTGGGCATGCCGGTTTGTCCGAACGATGCCGCTCCTGAAATCAAGGAGATCTCTGTCTATATTTCTCACCTGAACGGCGGTGAGGGTTGTGTGCGGGATGTGATTGAACAGGTGATGCGGGCACAGGAAAAGTGGTGCCACGCTGAAGATATTAATTGGAGTAGTTTCTAATCCGGTCCCTGAGCCTGTCGAAGGGCCTCATCCGGTCCCTGAGCCAGTCGAAGGGCCGATGCGGTAATTAAACAAACCAAATTAAAAATACAGTTGTGGGAAGAGGTTCAAAAAATTTGCCATTACTTCTAAACGTGGAGATCATAGATGCCGGGGCCGAAGGCAAAGCCGTTGCCAGGGTAGAGGGTCAAGTGGTCTTTACAACGAATGTCATACCCGGAGATGTCGTTGATATACAGGTTACTAAAAAGAGAGAAAAGTACCTGGAGGGGAGAGTTACCGCGATCAGAAAACCTTCGCCCGACCGTATCGAAGCCTTCTGCGAACATTTCGACCTCTGCGGCGGATGCAAATGGCAATACCTTCCTTACGAAAAACAGCTCTTCTACAAACAGAAACAGGTGGTCGAACAACTTACCAGGATAGGCCGGGTGAATATTCCAAAACTCTTTCCGATAAAAGGATCAGAAAGGACCACCTATTACCGTAACAAACTGGAATTCACCTTCTCCAACCGGAGATGGCTCTCTCTGGAAGAGATCAGATCGGGAGGTGAAATCAGTAACCAGGATGTACTGGGATTTCATATTCCCGGGATGTTCGACAAAGTGATGGACATCAGTAATTGCTGGTTGCAACCCTCTCCCTCGAATGAAATTCGCAATGCCGTGCGCGATTATGCACTCGAAAATCATTTATCCTTCTTCGACTTAAGAAACAGAGCCGGACTCCTCCGTACCCTGACCGTCAGAAACAACACGAAAGGCGACGTGATGGTGATCGTGATGTTTTATGAAGACGACTTATCTGCCCGCGAAGGGCTCCTTAACTTTATTGCAGACAGGTTCCCCCGTGTTACCTCGCTCTTGTATGTGATCAACCAAAAAGGGAACGACACGATCACCGATCAGGAGGTGTTGGTTTTTAAAGGCCAGTACCATATCATTGAGGAAATGGAGGGACTGAAATTCATCGTCGGGGCCAAGTCTTTCTACCAGACCAACTCCTTGCAGGCCTATGAGTTGTATAAGATAACCAGGGAACTGGCCGGCCTGACCGGGTCGGAAATCGTCTATGACCTGTACACCGGAACCGGTACCATCGCCAATTTCGTTGCGCAAAAGGCGAAGAAAGTCGTTGGAATTGAGTATGTTCCGGAAGCCATTGCTGATGCAAAAATCAATTCAGCCAACAACGGCATCGGCAATACTCTCTTCTTTGCCGGCGACATGAAAGATATCCTGACGGAGGATTTTATTGCGGAACATGGTCGGCCGGATGTCATTATCACCGATCCGCCGCGGGCCGGAATGGACGAAAAGGTAGTACAGATGATTTTGGAGGCTTCACCCGAAAGGATTGTTTATGTTAGCTGCAACCCTGCCACACAGGCGCGTGACTTACAATTGATGCAAGCACAATATGCTGTCAAAGAGGTGCATCCGGTAGATATGTTCCCGCACACACATCATGTAGAGAATGTTGTTTTGCTCACGAAAGTGAGCGTTTGAGAAGGTGCAGATTGCAAATCTGCACCATCAAGCTGATGCAGATTTGCAATCTGCATCTTCAACCTACATCTTCATTCAACACATTAGTCAGAATAATCCTTCAATAGACAAATACTTCTCGCCACTATCGTATACGAATGTCAGAACAGTGGAGCCTTTTGGAATCTCCGGCAGTTTCTTCGCGACAGCAGCCAGTGAAGCTCCGGATGAGATCCCTACAAAGAGTCCCTCCTGCACTGCGGCTTTCCTGGTAAAGTCAAACGCTTCATTCTTATCTACCTGAATTACACCATCCAAAAGTTCCACATCCAGGTTTTTTGGAATAAATCCCGCTCCGATACCCTGGATCGGGTGCGGTCCGGGTGCTCCCCCGCTGATAACAGGTGACGCCTGGGGTTCGACCGCGAAAACCTTGATATTCGGAAAATGTTTCTTCAGTACTTTTGCCACACCGGTGATATGCCCTCCCGTTCCAACACCCGTGATCAGATAATCAATGCCATCAGGAAAATCGGCCACAATCTCGGCAGCCGTATAATTTTCGTGCGCTGCGATGTTGGCCGGATTATCAAACTGCATAGGAATCCAGGCATCTTTGATCTTCGCTGCCAGCTCGTTGGCCTTAGCAATGGCGCCTTTCATACCTAGTTCTCTCGGTGTCAGCTCCAATTCGGCGCCATAGGCAGCCAGGATACTGCGACGTTCGACAGACATCGAATCGGGCATGGTGAGTATCAGTCGATAACCTTTCACGGCAGCCACAAGCGCAAGTCCGATGCCGGTATTCCCGGATGTTGGTTCAATGATCACACTTCCCTTTTTCAGGATCCCCTTCTGTTCGGCATCCTCAACCATGGAAAGTGCGATACGGTCCTTGATACTGCCACCCGGATTGGTTTTTTCCATTTTCGCATAGACAAGATAACCGGCCGGGAAGAGCCTGTTGATACGCACATGCGGCGTATTTCCTATAGTTTGTAAGATATTGTCAGCTTTCATAATCCTATAAATTAATTATTAATTTTCTACAACAAATATACTCTTTTCGTCTCCTTTGTGAGAACCTTTATAACACCTTCTATTGTTGTGTGAAGTGCCTAATGGCGGAATGTCATTCCGAACCTGTCATCCCTCGTTTCAAACGAGGGATAGCGGTAAATTGAGAGTTACCGTAAATAATCGCTTACTGCCTTCCGAATCCCCATTTTAACGCTCTCCCAGGTCTGCTTTTTGAAACTGACCGGAGTTTCGCTTTCTTCTGCGTCAACAAAATAGGTGATGGCATGAGGTACGGCACTACTATAGAATCTAATCCCATTCACATCTTCAATAGGTGAAATTAGTAAGGAAAAAGTCCTGGATTCAACTGTCTTAATGTGTAGCATCTGAATTCATCAATGGGTTTATCAATGATGGCACTGGCGGATATCCTCCACATCGCCCCTTTCGAAAACCCTTTCAATAACAAAGTTGGCTTTGGCATCGTAGTCGATCTGCTCAAAGTTCACATCCCAGAAGATGCACTTCGCAAAGATGGGTTTTGGCTTGCTGTTCATACTGCTAAAATAGTCAAATCTTCCTTCAATTGTATGGTCTCCTTCTCCTCAGACTTAGACGAATATGTCTCAGAGACCGATCTCATTTACTCAGTACTCTTCCTCTCATTAGCAAATTAGCACATTAGCATATTAGCATATCACTCCCGACCCTATCAACTCCTCCCCGTCATACCAGGCAGCAAACTGTCCGGAGGTAATGCCCCGCTGCTCCCTTTCAAAGAGGAAATAGGCTCCTTCCTCCTTCATGATCATGGTCGCTTTTTCAAGTGCCTGTCTGTAACGCACCCTTACCAGGAAATTGAACTCCTCACCCGGTTTCAACTGTCGGTCGGGTCTAATCCAGTGAAGCTCTTCTGAGGCAACAAACAAACCCGGGCGAAATAAGCCCGGATGCTCCTTCCCCTCTCCGACATAGATAATGTTCCGGACCACATCGATGGCCAGCACAAATAACGGCTCAGTAAAGCCCCCGATATTCAGACCCTTACGCTGACCAATGGTATAATAATGCGCCCCGTTGTGTTCACCGATAACAGCTCCCTGCCAGGGTTTAAAGGGGAATGCGGTAGTCAGTCTGGATAGGTTTTCCAGGCTTCGGTCTGTGATCCTCCTTTTGGCAGAAAAACCGGCCTGAATCAGAATCACATTTCCTTTTTTGGGAGCCAGCTGCTGCTGCAGGAAGACCGGCAGATCAACCTTTCCCACGAAGCAGATGCCCTGGGAATCTTTCCGTTCAGCGGTGATCAACCCCTGTCGGCGGGCAATCTCCCTGACTTCAGGCTTCAACAAGTGCCCAATCGGAAACAACGACTTTGAAAGCTGGTACTGATTCAGCTGACAAAGAAAATAGCTCTGATCTTTGTTGGGATCCACACCTTCAAGGAGGCGGAAAGTCTGAACACCATCCACTATAATCTCTTCCCTGCGGCAATAATGTCCGGTGGCTACATATTCGGCCCCCATTTCCAAAGCTTTTTGCAGGAACACATCAAATTTAATTTCTCGGTTACATAAAACATCAGGATTTGGCGTTCTCCCCTTTTCATATTCGGAGAACATATAGTCCACCACCCGGGATCTGTAGAACTCCGAAAGATCAACTATGTGAAACGGAATATCCAGCTTTTTGGCAGTCATCTCGGCGAAGACGACATCATCTTCCCAGGTGCAGGCGGCAGTAATGGAGCCTGTCGTCTCTTTCCAGTTGATCATAAAAAGCGCAAAGACGTCATACCCCTGCTCCTTCAGCAGGTAGGCGGCGACGCTCGAATCCACGCCACCCGACAGACCTATGCAAACTTTCTTTCCCATACCCAATTTTTCTGCCTGCAAAAATAGCTCTTTTCCATGTAATTCAGCAAAAACGAGCCAAATGTGGTATCTTTGCTTTATGCTTACCGTAAAGGAGATATTAGAACAACGCCTGTTTTCAAAAGAGAATCTGGTGACTTTATTAGGCGCCAAAGGTACCGACGGACTGCTAATTTTAAAAAAAGGCGGTGAGGTAAAATTGCAGCAGGTCGGCAACAACGTTTACTTCCGTGGATTGATAGAACTATCCAACGTATGTGAAAAGGATTGTCTCTACTGCGGAATCCGCAAATCGAACGAAGCCGTTACCCGTTATAACCTGACCGATGAAGAGGTTCTCGAAGCAGCCCGTTTTGCTTACCGGGAAAAATACGGATCGATAGTTATTCAGTCGGGCGAAGTCACTAACGAGATTTTTGTCGCAAGAATTGAACGGCTGATCAAAGAGATAAAGGCCCTCAGCAACAACCAGCTGGGCATCACCCTCTCTCTGGGAGAACAAACCGAAGAAGTTTACAGGCGCTGGTACGACGCAGGCGCACACCGCTATCTTTTACGCATCGAAAGTAGCAATCCCGAACTCTACCGGAAACTGCACCCCGACGACGGACATCATCTTTACCAACAGCGGCTTAATGCCTTGAGAGCTGTTCAGCGGACCGGATACCAGACAGGAACAGGAATCATGATCGGAACGCCCTGGCAAACTCTCGAAGATCTTGCAGATGACCTCTTATTTTTCAAGGATTTTGATGTAGATATGCTTGGAATGGGTCCCTATATCGAACACGACGAGACCCCGTTTAAAAATGTTGAAGCAGAATTGTTACCCCTCCCTGAGAGATTCAATCTGTCGCTCAAAATGGTAGCCATTCTTCGTATGATGATGCCAGATATAAATATTGCAGCCACAACAGCCCTCCAGGCCATCGATCCGTTAGGCAGGGAGAAAGCGGTGAAGGCAGGGGCCAACATCATCATGCCCAATATCACACCGGGTAAATACCGCAATAATTATCTTTTGTACAACAACAAACCCTGTACAGACGAGGAACCGGAACAGTGTGCAGGCTGCTTGGATGCCCGTCTGGCACTGGCAGATGGAGAGATCGGGTATGGAGAATGGGGTGATTCAAAGCACTTCAAAAAAAAGGAAAGATTCAACGCCTAAAAAAGCTGCCTGTCATCTGAGGTTCATCCCGCATTTTCAGGAGTTCTGCTGCTCTCCAAAAAGTACTACATCTGCATTCTTAGCTTCATCCAACATTTTGGCATAGTGACATTCTTTGCCCCTTGCATCAAAAATCGTGTAAGCGTTTTTATCACTCTTAAAAGCAAACAACACCAAGGTTGCCGTCAAACTCAAAATTATTCTGCGCATTCAGAAATTTTTAAATTGAAAACCAATCACTTTTTGGTTTTAGCTACAAATTGTTCTGAGGCATAAGTGAATTTGTAATTTCCTGAGCCTAACTGCACGATTGTCTGATCTCCCTTTTGTTCTGCCTTATATTCTTTGTTTGCTGAAAGAGGTAGCTGGTTGATTGTAACAGTTGCCGGGTCAGCGTGCGGCAGCATTACTGTCGCTGTTGTATTGGCTGGAATAGTCACTTCATAAGTAAACTGAGCCTGGTCCAGATTCCATGCTGATTTTACCGGTCCGTACATGCTATTCAGTTCGGCAGATGCCCTGGTTAGCTGACCGCCAGGATGCGGATAAAGCAGTATGTGTTTGTAACCAGGATTTTCCGGATCAATATCAACGCCAGCCACATATTTGTAAAGCCACTCACCAATAGCGCCGTAAGCATAGTGGTTGAAACTGTTCATGCCAACATCCTGGAAAGAACCATCAGGCTTTTGTCCGTCCCAGCGCTCCCAGATGGTAGTAGCGCCTTGTGTGACAGGGTACAACCAGGATGGATACTTTTTAAGTTTCAGAAGGAAGAATGCCTGATTTTCGTGTCCTGTCGCGGCAAGGGTCTTGCATAATAAAGGAGTACCGACAAAACCTGTTGTCAGGTGTCCCATTTTTTGCACATCTGCGGAGAGAAAATCCGCAGCGTTTTTTCTCAGATTTTCCGGAAGGAGATCAAAGGCCAGTGCCAGACAGTATCCCGTTTGGGTATGGGAAACTACCCTGCCGTTCTTGGTAACAAACTCGTCAATGAATGCTTTTTTGACTGCTTCGGAAAGATTTGAATAGTATTTGGCATCTTCATTGTTCCCAATAATAGCAGCAATCTGACTCAGTAGTTTGGATGAATGTGCATAATAGGCAGTTGCGATAAGATCTTTCTCCGTTGTTGCGCCAGGATAGTCGGATCTGTTGGAGGCAAACGCCAGCCAGTCACCGAAATGAGGGTCTCCGGTCCAGAGATTTTTATCTCCTGCTCTTTTGTGCATGTATTCGACCCAGGCTCTCATGGTATTGTATTGTTCTGCAAGAATCCTTTTATCTCCATAAACCTGGTAAACCGTCCAAGGAACAATGATAGAAGCATCAGCCCAGGCAGTAGCTCCGCCATCGCCTTTCAGAACATCCGGAATAACGTGAGGCATGCGACCGGTCTCGAGCTGATCAGCAGTGAAATCTTTCATCCATTTGGTATAGAAACCTGCCACATCAAAGTTGAAGGCGGCAGTAGGTGCAAATACCTGAGCATCACCCGTCCAGCCCAATCTTTCGTCGCGTTGCGGACAGTCGGTCGGAACATCGACAAAATTACCCTTCTGTCCCCACTGAATGTTGTGCTGCAACTGGTTAATTAATGCATCGGAACAAGCAAATGTACCAGTAGGTGTCATGGCGGAGTGAATGACCACACCCGTTACCTGGTCAAGCGTGGGTTCATTTGCAAGTCCTTCCAACTTAACAAAACGGAAACCATGAAAGGTGAAAAGTGGCTGATAAATTTCTTCTGCTCCTCCCTTCAGGATGTAGGTATCCGTACATTTGGCAGCACGCAGGTTATCCGTGTAAAAATTACCTGCTTTGTCGAGTACTTCGGCAAACTTTATGACAATTTTTTCTCCGGCATTGCCTTTCACCTTTAGCCTCACGACACCCACCATATTCTGTCCCATATCAAGCACCATCTCACCTTTAGGCGTTTTGATGAGCTTCACCGGTTTAATCTCTTCGATGGCCTGCACGGGAACACCCTGAGGCGCAATAAGTTTTGACATTGGATAATTATATACTTCGGCGTTTGTCCAGTTTGAATCGGCATATCCGGCCTGATCCCAACCGCCAAGTTCCATCCTGGCATCATAAGTCTCACCGTTATAAATATCTGATTTCAGAATTGGTCCGGTAGTCGCTTTCCAGTCGCTACCTGAAGCAATTGTTTCGCTGGTGCCGTCTGCATAATTGATTACCAGCTGAGCAAGCAACGCGCTCTTTTCACCATAATAACTTCTTTGTCCCGAGAAACCAATGTTACCACGAAACCATCCGTCACCAACGACAGCTCCAATTGAATTCTTCTGCCCTAAAAGTGTAGTGACATCGTATGTTTGATATTGTATTCTGTTTTTGTAGCTGGTCCAGCCCGGTGTGAACAGGTCTGCAGCGACTTTTTTACCGTTTAACCGAAGTTCGTAAAGACCCAGCGCTGTGACATATACCCTAGCTGACTTAACCTTTTTAGTCAGGGAAAACTCTTTTCTGAAGAATTGTGCAGGACGGGATTCTTTATTATCCAGCTCCTTGCCAAATCTGATCCAGGAAGCTTTCCAGTCGCCTTCACCCAGCAGACCCATCTCCCAGTAGGCGGGCGCACTCCATGCTGTTGCCTTGTTTTTGCCGTCCCAGATTCTTACCTGCCACCAGAGTCGCTGCATGGTTTTTGCAGCCGGACCTTCATAAACAACATTAACAGACGATGCAGAATTGGCTTTCCCGGTACTCCAAACCAGTTTACGGCCTCCGGTAAGATCGGCAAGTGTTTCAGCAACACGGATTTCATAAGCTTGCTGTATGAAATTGTTTTCACCTGCAACGATCTGCCAGCTTAGACGTGGCTGTAAAATATCAATACCAACAGGATTGACATGGTAATCGCATTTCAAGGATGTCACCATGCTTTTGGAAAATCCGGGCATAGATAACAGGCTCATCAGTAAAGAAAATAAAATGATTTTGTAGTTGTTGAGAGATTTTTTCATCTTCTGGGTTGTTAATTTTCCCAAAGATAAAAAAATTTCATCTATCCCAGACGGATGGATTGACAATTGAAATGTCCTTCCTTCCTTCGAAAAATCGAAGGATGTTGAAGGATGCTTCGCGTCCAATTTCTATCCGGGCATCGATGGTGCCAGAGCCTGTGTGGGGGGTCATTACGACATTGTCAAAGGTCAGTAATTCATGTGTAATCTTTGGTTCAAATTCATAAACATCCAGTCCGGCACCGCCAAGTTTCCCATTCTGAAGATATTTCGCAAGGATTTTCTCGTGAATAACAGCGCCCCTCGACGTGTTGATCAGAATCGCCCCCTGTTTCATTTTCTTCATCTCCGCTTCATCAATCAGATGATGTGTCTCTGCATTGAGCGGACAGTGCAGGGAAACCACATCTGATCTTTCCAGGAGTTCATCGAAGCTGACCAGGTGACAGTTATAATCCTCTTCAAGATCTTCAGGTAACCTTGTGCGATTGAAATAGATTACTTTCATACCGGAGGCTATGGCTCTCCTGGCGAAAGCCCGGCCAATCCTGCCCATACCCACTATGCCGAGTGTCTTACCATAAATTCCTGTACCCAGATTCTCCATCATACCCCATTTGAAATTTGGATTGGTCCTGAGGCCACGATCCGTGAGGGCTATCTTCCTGGTAAGGGAAAGGAGCAGGCCAAAGGCCATTTCCGCGGTAGGCTCGGTGACAGCATTGGGGGTATTGCAGACGACAACTCCCATTTCTGTTGCCTTGGCTACATCAATATTGTTGTACCCTACACCAAAATTGGCAATGATGCGAAGCTTTCTCGCACACGCCATCGTCTCAGCTGTGAGTGGTCGTTCAAACACGGAGAGTACACCGTCCGCCTGACCGATATGCTGTTTTATTTCGTCATTAGAAAACATAAAATTTTCTGTCGGGTAGATCAGTTCACACTTTTGCCCCAGTTCCAGGAGACCCTGTTTAGGTAAGGCTGCTACGATTAGGATTCTTGGTTTCATAATTATTGTAGTATATGCCAGTATAATAGAAACGTATCGATGAAATCAATAAAGGTACAGACATCATGAGGTACAAGAGGGAGAGATAGACGGGTGCGACCCATCCGGTGGTCCGCAGGGTGATCCCCATGGAGATCATCAAGGCCATCATCATATAGCTTCTGAAATTAAAAAAGGAGAAGAGGCAAGGTAACGCTTCTTTCATGTTCAAAATTCTGTGAGTATGTTTTAGCGAAATTTTTGAAAACATCTTCAGGTAAAAAACAATTCCGCCCGCAAGCGTAAAAAGTAGTTTCAATCCTAAAAGCCGGCTTTTCAAATCGAGCATTTTATATCCTCTGAAAAGGAGCATGGAACCCGCGAAAGTCCAGACGGCGGCGGCTACAAACAGCAGAACCCTTTTGGAAACGCCAGGTTTGAGCCGGGATAGAATATTTTCTGTATTCATCTGGTTATATTTTGTTTTTTAATGGCCAGATGGAATCGAAGATCAGCGAAGCTAATACCCACATAATCATTTTCGGTTGGTGAGAACATGTGCTAATGGGTATTTCAATTAACTGATACTTATAAATTCTTCAATTATTGTCCACCGCAGCGGCAATCTGCCTTCGATTGACGATGCAAATGAAATTAAAAATTGTGAAACTTACTTCACCAGCGCCAAAATTTCGATGATCCTGCCTGTGATTTTGACTATTTCCCCCAAAAGATTCGTCAATCTGAACAGTCGCCTTGAAGTGTCTGCCATTTCTTCATTTAGCGCTTTGAGCGCCTTTGTCTCTTCTTTCAGGGCTGCAATCAGGTTCTTTTCCAGTGTTGCAACCAGCAGTCTTTCAAGGTTTCTCAGGTGCAAAGTCGCCTTTTCGAGACTGAGCATTTCGTTTTTGGTCAACCCTGCTTTCCCCATCTCTAAAGCTATTTCAGCCTGAGCAATTCTAATCTGCTCCAAAGAATATTCCTTCTCTTGATTTTTCATTTTTTACTTTTTACTTTTCGACCCTTCCCGGTCCCTGAGCGGAGCCGAAGGGCCTTGCGGCCGTAGGCCCTTCGGCTCCGCTCAGGGACCGAGAGCTTTCACTTCCCTAAATGCATTGTTCAATTCATCCATATCTTTGTAAAAATTGTTCAGGTAAAAAATTGTCTCTGCCAAACTCTTTTTTTGGTTGATCTCTGCGACCAGCATTTTATGGGCTGATTTCAGGTTTCCGGCTGCCCGGATGGTCAGGTTTCGTAAATTCTTCAGCTCCTCAACAGTTTTCATTAGGGCAATGAACTCCTTGTCACTCTCGATGACAGGATTGCTCCTTTTCGTATAATAGAAACGGAAACTCTCCTGTACACCGGATTCTTCCGCGTCAATAAGCTGACCTATCCCGTCGGATGATAGGAATTTCACCATCTCCGTACATAAATCAGAAACCAGCGTATCTGCCTGATTGACAAATCTCTTTAAGGCTTTCATCTGCCTGTGTGCAAGAACGGTATTGGTGGTGACATTCATCGACATGGTCAGAACCGTGCCAGTTCCTGATGGCAACTTATGGCCAATACTCATAAGATTATATTGAACGACAAGCTCATCGAGGTCCGATCCGAGTCTTCCATAGAGAATTTTTTGTGCTTTGAACGGAGCGTCACTGGATAGCGCCTCCAATCCCCGGGCATAATCATCCATTATTTTGAAAATAGTTCTTATCCTACCTGGAATCCTGTCATTGTTAATGCGTTCCCTTACAATGGAATTCAATTCGGCAAGATGCTGATCCGGATCCGTGAACGAACCGGCATACCAGACTCCCCTGGCCTCTCTGGTTTCTGCAATTCCTTTCATGATCTTTTCCGGATAGGCGGAGAAATCTTCGGTCTTGCCGGCAAACTGCCGCACTACTTTAAGCTGCTGACGGGAAACCGATCTACAGCCTCCCGCAATCTGAAGAATGGCCATGCAGAAAAAAAGAAATTTCATAAGATAAATATTTGGAATAGGTTACAATGACAACAACCAAAAAGTCAGATTTTTGTTTACTCCTTTTGAAAATATTTAAAATAATTAGGGGTACTTAAAGAAAATTTTATAGTTTTGTCCCGAACAAAAGAACTAGGATGACACGTTTGGCAAATACATATTGGTGGTGGCTGGCTTATAACTCTCAAAAGTCGTAAGGTAGCACAACCTGTATTTACCCTAATTCATAAAGTAAAAAAGAGGCCTGCCGCAATTGCGACAGGCCTCTTTTCTTTTTAAAAAATAAAATATGAGCACTTATCAGGTAGATGAAAATGGTTATTACGGGCCGTTTGGCGGTGCCTACATCCCGGAAATTCTGCATCGCTGCGTAAGCGAACTGCAGTCGACCTATTTGCAGGTCATTGAGAGCGAAGAATTCAAAACGGAGTTTCACCAGTTACTCAGGGATTATGTAGGTCGACCGTCGCCTTTATATCATGCCAAACGTCTCAGTTCCGTTTACGGCTGCAAGATCTATCTCAAACGGGAGGATCTGAACCATACCGGTGCGCACAAAATCAACAATACCATCGGCCAGATTCTGATCGCACGAAAAATGGGCAAGACCCGGATCATTGCCGAAACCGGCGCGGGTCAGCACGGTGTCGCAACAGCAACCGTCTGTGCGCTGATGAATATGGAGTGCGTAGTTTACATGGGGAAAACGGATATCGCCCGCCAACATATCAACGTTCAGAAGATGAAAATGCTCGGCGCGGAAGTCGTATCGGTTACTTCAGGAAACATGACTTTGAAAGACGCTACCAATGAAGCGATCCGCGACTGGTGTTGCAATCCGGCAGACACTTACTACATCATCGGCTCGACCGTCGGACCACATCCTTACCCGGACATGGTGGCGCGTCTGCAATCCGTCATCAGCGAGGAGATCAAGTCACAGCTGCTTGAAAAAGAAGGCCGGGACTATCCAGATTGGCTCATCGCTTGTGTGGGCGGGGGCAGTAATGCGGCCGGAACCATCTATCATTACCTGGATGATGAAAGGGTTAAGATCGTGCTGGCAGAGGCAGGCGGCAGGGGAGTCGACTCAGGAGAGAGCGCCGCGACCATTCAATTGGGGCGGATTGGAATTCTTCACGGCTCCAAATCATTGGTTATGCAGAGCGAGGACGGTCAGATCGAAGAGCCCTACTCTATCTCCGCCGGACTCGACTATCCCGGTATCGGACCCATGCATGCCCATTTGGCCACTACTAAAAGGGCCACTGTTCTGGCAGTCGATGATGACGAGGCGCTAAAAGCAGCTTTCGAACTAACACGTATCGAGGGGATTATCCCGGCACTTGAATCTGCTCATGCCTTGGGAGCTCTGTCAAAAGTGGCCTTTAAACCCACGGATATAGTGGTACTGAACCTATCGGGAAGGGGCGATAAGGACATGGATACTTATATAGAAGAGATGAAACCCGGTCCCTGAGCCTGTCGAAGGGCCCTTCGACAGGCTCAGGGACCGGGAATGGCGCGTTTGAGAAGGTTAGGGTCGAGGGGCGAAGTAAGAAGGTGAGAAACCGTGAAAATGGGAAAAATTAAAATAATATGAATATGGAAGGTAAATATAAATACACGGCATTCAGTAAACGGGTACTTGGTGACATTCATACGCCCGTCAGCATCTACCTGAAAGTAAGGGATGTATACCCTGAGTCAGTACTACTGGAAAGCTCTGACTCCCACGCAAGTGAGAACAGTCTTTCCTTCATTGCCCTGCGTCCCATGGCCAGGGTCTCCATCAACAGCGGAATTTGCACAGCTGCCTTTCCGGACGGTAAAGTGTCTGAAAAAATCCTCAGCAAGGAATTTACCCTGACTGATGCACTCAACGATTTTATGAACCGGTTTCAGGTGACCGGCGAACAAGCTGATATTTGCGGAGTATTCGGTTATACCGCATTTGATGCAGTACGATACCTCGAAAATATTCCAGTCATAGAGACCCATCAGGCAGAGAATGATGCGCCCGATCTGCTCTACATCCTCTATAAATATATCCTGGTTTTCAACCACTATACCGATGAACTCACCCTTATTGAACTGACCGCAGAAGGGGAGTCTCCTGATCTGAGGCAGCTCGAAACGCTGATTGCCAACCGCAATTATGCCTCCTATGATTTCCGCCTGAATGGCAAGGAAAGTTCTCCGATTACCGATGAAAAGTATCGTGAGATGGTCCGCAAGGGAATATCCCACTGTTTGAGGGGAGATGTTTTCCAGGTGGTGCTTTCGCGGAGGTTTGAGCAGTTATTTATTGGCGATGACTTCAAAGTTTACAGGGCGCTCCGTAGTGTGAATCCTTCCCCCTACCTCTTTTACTTTGATTTCGGAGGATTCAGAATTTTTGGCTCTTCCCCGGAGACGCATTGTAAAATCACTAATGGAAGGGCCACCATCGATCCCATCGCCGGAACAGTTCGCAGGAGCGGTGTCGTGGTGCAGGACAAAGCATTGAGCGACATGCTGCTTCATGACCCGAAAGAGAATGCGGAACATGTGATGCTGGTTGACTTGGCGCGCAATGATCTTAGTCGGAACTGTCACGATGTCGGCATCGATTTTTACAAGGAGGTTCACTATTTTTCTCACGTGATCCACCTGGTTTCCCGCGTAAGCGGAACCATTAACCAGAATAGTAATCCCATCAAAACTTTTGCCGACACTTTCCCGGCAGGGACCCTAAGCGGAGCGCCCAAGGTAAGGGCTATGCAGCTGATTTCGGAGATCGAACCGCACGACCGCGGTGCTTACGGCGGATGTATCGGATTCATCGGATTTAATGGGGCGCTTAATCAGGCCATAACGATAAGGACATTTGTCAGCAGGGGAAATACCCTCTTCTACCAGGCCGGTGCAGGCATCGTGGCCAAAAGCAATGATGAGAGTGAACTTCAGGAAGTTAATAATAAGCTTGGCGCACTGAAAAAGGCGATTGATATCGCAGAAACACTGATAAATTAAGGGACATGCAAAGAATATTACTGATCGATAATTACGATTCCTTCACCTACAACCTGGTTCATCTGATTAAATCTTTTGGACAGGAGGTTGATGTCAGAAGAAATGACGCGCTCACGGTTGAAGAAGCGGATACCTATGATAAGATTCTGCTGAGTCCCGGTCCCGGGATTCCCTCAGAAGCTGGATTGCTGTTAGAAATCGTAAGGCATTGTGCTCCCAAAAAGAGTATTCTGGGAGTTTGTCTGGGACATCAGGCAATTGCCGAGGTCTTCGGTGCCACGCTGGTGAATTTGAAAGAAGTGCATCATGGTGTAGCGTCTCAGATCAATGTGACGGCCAATGACAGCCTTTTCAGGGGATTAGGCAATAATTTTGAGGCTGGCCGTTATCACTCCTGGGCAGTGAGTCAGGAGAATTTTCCGGACGAACTCGAGGTGACGGCAATTGATGATTCCGGGGAGATCATGGCTTTGCGACACAAAAAATATGACGTGAAGGGCGTGCAGTTTCATCCGGAGTCGGTGCTTACACCTTTAGGAGCGAAGATCATGGAGAACTGGCTTAATACCACAAACAAATGAAGCAGCTATTATACAGATTATTTGAGCACCAGATTCTGGGTCGCGAAGAAGCCAGACAGATCCTGCAGAACATGGTGTCCGGAAAGTTTACTGAGGCCCAGATCGCCTCACTGATCACCGTTTTTCTGATGAGGAGTATTTCCGTGGAGGAATTGGCCGGTTTCCGAGATGCCTTGTTAGACATGAGGGTCGTTATTGACCTCAGCGAATTCGATCCCATCGATATCGTCGGCACCGGTGGTGACGGGAAAAATACCTTCAATATCTCTACTGCATCCTGTTTTGTCGTGGCCGGAGCGGGTTACAAAGTCTCCAAACACGGAAATTATGGCGCGACCTCCATCAGCGGAGCCTCCAATGTGATGGAATATCACGGCGTGAAATTCACGACAGACAACGATCATCTGAAAAGGTCCATCGCAGAATCGAACATGGCCTATCTTCATGCGCCGATTTTTAATCCGGCCTTGAAGGCAGTGGCCGGGGTCAGAAAGAGTCTTGGTGTCCGAAATTTCTTCAACATGCTTGGCCCTTTAGTTAACCCGGCAATGCCGCGCAATCAGTTACTGGGAGTTTACAACCTTCCACTGTTAAGACTTTACAGTTACTCCTTCCAACAGAGCGGCAACAGGTTCGCGGTGGTGCACAGCCTGGATGGCTACGACGAAATCTCGCTGACGGATTCCTTCAAGGTAGTTACCGGTCAGCGTGAGCATATTTACAGTCCGGAGGAGCTTGGCCTGGCACGCAATGCTGAAGCCGACCTCTTCGGCGGAGACACCATAGAAACGGCAGCAGCCATCTTCGATCAGGTGCTGGCAGGTACCGCAACACCGGCACAAAACAACTGTGTGATCGCCAACTCGGCCTTCGCCATTCAGGTACTTTGTCCGGAAAAAACGATTGCAACCTGTCTGGATGAAGCCCGCGAATCGCTGGTAAGCGGGAAGGCACTGCAAAAATTCAAACGATTCCTCGAACTCAACTCTTAGTGTTATGCAGGATATTTTACAGGAAATAATCATCCGGAAGCGCATGGAGGTGGAACAACAAAAGGCAGTTATTCCACTTGCAGCGCTTGAACGTTTGCTACCTGCGGCGCTGGAGAGGCCTGTTTTTTCCATGTGTGCAGCACTTGCTGAATCTTCCACAGGCATTATTGCCGAGTTCAAGCGAAAATCCCCTTCCAAGGGTTGGATTTTTCCTGATGCCCGCGTTGAAGAAGTGCTGCCTGCCTATGAAAAGGCCGGTGCGTCTGCCTGCTCCATTCTTACCGATCATCACTTTTTCGGAGGATCCCTGGAAGATCTCGTCACTGCCAGAAAATTGGTCAGTCTGCCACTTCTGAGAAAGGAATTCATCATTGACTCTTATCAACTGGTCGAAGCCCGGATCGCCGGAGCCGATGCCATTCTGCTTATCGCTGCCGTGCTGACTCCGGAAAACTGCCTGAACCTGGCGCAAAAAGCCAGGGAACTGCAGTTAGAGGTCTTGCTGGAAATTCATGCAGAGAAGGAGTTGGAATATCTGAATCCTTTTATCGATATGTTAGGCATCAATAACAGGAATCTGGGTACTTTTGAAACATCACTCAGTCACTCCTTTAACCTGGCAGAGAAATTATGCGGGTTGCAAAGCAGTGCACTTCTGGTCTCGGAAAGCGGCATATCCCTGCCTTCTACCGTGAAAGAACTAAGGCAGCATGGGTTTCGCGGATTTTTAATTGGCGAAACCTTTATGAAGGGTGGACAACCAGGAAAAACTTTATCAGAATTTATCAACGGAATCAGGTCATGATCATCAAAGTTTGCGGAATGAGGGACGCTTTGAACATCAAACAGATCGCTGCCATTGAAGGTGTTGACCTGATTGGGATGATCTTTTATCCTTCCTCTCCACGTTATGTTAATTCGCAAGTTACCGCTGATTCCGTCGCTTCCTTAAAAGAGACAGGCAGGGTCGGTGTTTTCGTCAATGAAAGATTAGAAGTAGTGGTACAGAAAAGCACCTTTTATCACCTTGACTATCTACAACTTCATGGTAATGAAACTCCTGAATATTTGGCAGCTTTAAAAAAACTGATCGCGGATAACATCCGGTTTATCAAGGCATTTTCCATCCGGTCGGAAAAGGATATTGATCTTACAATGGATTATGAAGGACTATGCGACTACTTCCTTTTCGACACGCCAACGAGTAAATACGGGGGCTCTGGGCTGACCTTCGACTGGAATATCCTGCAAAAATATGCCGGTGCTACGCCCTTTCTGCTGGGTGGCGGTATTGCACCTGACAGTTTCGATGAACTTGACAAATTTCAACACCTGAGATGGGCAGGGGTGGATCTCAACAGCAGATTCGAGACTGCTCCGGGACTTAAAGATGATGCCCTTATTACAGATTTCATCAAAAATATTAAATTATTACACTCATGAACCGTCTGACGCAGCTATTTCAAAGAAAAAAAAGCAACATTCTGTCTGTCTATTTCACTGCCGGATACCCCCGGCTGGAGGACAATCTGCCTATCCTGACCGCACTGGAAAAAAATGGGGTAGATCTGGCTGAAATTGGTATCCCTTTTTCTGACCCGATGGCGGATGGTCCTGTGATTCAACACTCTGCAGGTGAGGCGCTGCGCAATGGCATGTCGCTAAGATTGCTTTTTGAACAACTCCGGGAAGTGCGTAAATCTGTTAAGATGCCGTTGATTCTGATGGGTTATCTCAACCCGATCATGCAATATGGTTTTGCGCGATTCTGCCAATCCTGCACCGAAGTGGGTATCGACGGCATGATCATTCCCGATCTTCCTTTTGCCGATTACCTGGAGAATTACAAAAATATTGCTGAAGCTCATGATTTGAAAATGATTATGCTGATTACCCCGGAAACGTCAGATGAGCGAATCCGTCTCATCGATCAGCACACAGAAGGTTTTATCTATCTGGTTTCAAGTGCTTCGACGACCGGGGCTCAGCAGCAATTTGATGAAGTAAAGCAGGCTTATTTTACAAGGGTATCTGCCATGAAACTGCGCAATCCTCTTTTGGTCGGGTTTGGTATCAGTAACCGGGCGACGCTGGAAGCTGCCACGGCCCATACTAGCGGTGCCATCGTGGGAAGTAAATTTATTCAATTACTGGAAGAGAAGGCAACACCTGATGAGGCTGTCAGGGCATTATTGAATGCCTTAAAAAACTGAAGATTAGACTCATTATAAATAGCGACTTTCAAATAAACTTGATCAGAAAGAGTGCCAGAATCAGTGTGATAATGGAGACAATCATGATAAATCTGCCAAATTTCCCCACGTTTTCCTCCGAATCCCGGGCAATATATCCTGTAATGACTCCGATGACAGCAGCCAGTATAAGGAACGAGGCTGTGATGGTATAGCCGGCCAGCAGGGTAATGGCAACGAGACCAGGCAGACCAATCAGCGCGATCACCAAAACGGTCAGGCAGCCCTTTGCCTGAAAAAACTCAAAGAAGAAGGAGAAGAATTTAATCGCAAAATAGGCGATCAGCACGACGAAAAGTAAGGCCGGGATAAAAAACCAGGGATTATACAGGTCGGTTGTGAGTGCTGATTCGAGTGTGTCCATTCATCAAATGTAAATATTTTTTTACTTACCGCGGACGATTGCCTTGATCATACCCTGAAACATCACCAGATGAATCGGCAGAAGTAGCCACCAGTAGAGTCTGCCGCTCAGTCCTTTCGGCATAAAGGTGGCTGTCTGGGTCAGATAAAGACCATCATCCCTCATGCCGATTTTGAATTCCAGCCATGCTTCACCCGGCACTTTCATTTCGGCAAAGAGAAGTAATCTATTGTTTTCGCGATCCACAATCAGTACCCTCCAGAAGTCGAGCGCATCGCCCGGGTTGAGGTCTGTTGCATTGCGACGGCCGCGACGAAGCCCAACACCGCCAACCATTTTGTCAATTACCCCTCTGATATTCCAGATCCAGTCCGCGAAATACCATCCGGTTTCACCGCCAATGGCGAATATCCGGTTGAGCACCTTATCAGGATCGCCCTCCAGCTTAAGACTTCTCCTGTCGTGGAGTATTCCATAGGTCGGAACATCAAGGTATCCAAACAGTTGATTCCCCTTAGCCATTGAAACCGCATCGGTCCAGCTGGAAGCAACTGTGTCGAGGTTAATGCGCTCCAATGCTCTTTTACATGCTTCCCGGTAGGTAAGCGGATGTATACCCAACATTTGCTGCAGTCGGTTGTCTTTGCAGACCACCTCAACTTTCATGCTGTCGACAAGGTTAACGGCCAGATAGTAAGAGGTGGAGGTTACAAAATAAAGCCAGTAGGAAGACATTCTGGGGCTAAAAAAGGGAATGACGACGATCCATCTTTTCAATCCGCGTACTTCTGCATATTGCAGGAGCATCTGTTTGTAAGATAGTATTTCGGGTCCACCGATATCAAAAATGTCGTCGTAAGTTTGAGGGTTTAGCATGCAGCCGGTAAGGTATTTAAGTACATCCGCCACGCCAAGTGGCTGACAGAGTGTTTTTACCCAGGCTGGAGCCACAACAACCGGAAGTATCTCCATCAGGTCGCGAATGATCTCGAAGGAAGCGCTTCCGCTGCCAACGATGATGCCTGCCCTCAGTACCGTGAGGTGTTTGCCAGATTCACGTAGCAGGAGTTCAACATTTTTCCTGGACTGAAGATGCCTTGAAAGCTTTTTGGAGTTGGAAATTCCGCTTAAGAATATGATTTGCTGACAGTTAGTCTTGCTAATGAAACTGGCGAAATTTCTGGCCGACAATGCCTCTTCCTCCATGAATTGTCCGATAGAAGAGGACATGGAGTGCACCAGGTAAAACGCCACATCAATATCCAGCGAATGAAGGTGATCCGGAATAGGCTTCAATAGATCGATTTCGTGACCCGAAATTTTGGCAGTTGTCGAATTCGGTATGACCATGCGCTCCAGACTTCTGACGAAGCAGGTTAAATCGTGCCCGCCTACTGAAAGATTATTCAATAATCTTTTTCCGATGTAGCCGGTACTACCTGTTAATAATACCTTCATCGATCAGAAGGATTATTCGTAGAGTACTTTATGGCACTCGGAGCAGAAAGAAGTCTTCCAGGCGCCCTTGATTTCTATTGGATGAACAAATTCGAGCGCCTTATCCGTTGAACTGGTCGTCACCTTCCCGGTAGGACCCTGATTGACAATAGTATGGCAAAGATCGCAATTGCGCGAAATCGTTTCACCTTTTTCTGTTTTGTGACGATCAGAGTGGCAACGGAAACAGCCGTCAGATTCCAGGTGGCCAATATGGTTCAGGTAACGGGTCGACTCGGCCCTCATATAAGGGAAGGCATTGTTATTATATTCTGTCTGGATTGCGGTGATTGCCTGGGTGATTCTGGGTGATTCTTTGGCATAAATAGCCGGATAGTTGTCCTTATAAAAACTAGTAACTGTCTGATTGATACCGTTCATAGCAGAATCCATGCTGGTATAGGTAATCTTCAGGGCCTCCATCGCCGCTTTTTTGATGTAAGGAATATCCTTTGGAATCTTTCCGGCTACCATGGCATTGTTGATGTAGAAGGTCGGAGAATTGTAAAGGTGCGACGGACGGTTGTGACAATCCATGCAGTCCATGACCCTGGCTGGAATTGAATCCAGTGTAACCTTGGCAACAGGATTCTCAGTATCCATGAAAGTCTTCACTTCACCGGTTTGCAGATTGGTCATTTTCACCCAGGGAATACTCTCCCTATCGGCAGTTGTAGAGACATATTCGATCTTAAAATTCTTATTGATATGCCAGTGAATACCCTCTGTCAAACCCATGGAACTGTATTCGGGACCGATCTTCATCATCAGTGAGTTGTTCCATTCTGTACTTGCAGAGTCTGTCAGGTAGGAACGGATATTAATCAGCTTCCTGGAATAGAATTTTTCGGGCCAATGGCAACGTTCGCAGGTCTCACGGGCTGGTCTCAGGTTATGTAAAGGGGTTCCGATCGGGCGGGCATATTTTTTAAATATTACGGAATAGACCTGGTAAAGTCCTGACATTTTTGATTTTATGTACCAGTCGGCACCTTCTCCAACATGACACTCGACACAGGCGACCCTGGCATGAGGAGAATGCTGGTAGGAGACAAATTCAGGCTCCATCACCTGGTGGCAAAGTTTACCGCAAAACTCGACGGATTCAGTATATTGAAATGCCTTGTAACTTCCCATTGCGGAAATCAGCAAAAGAATCACTGTGATAATAGAAATAGTTATGAATCCAGAGCGGAATTTTTTATCGTTTAAATTGAATACGGGCCAGTTTCCGGGTTCCTCCGGCGTCGTGTCCTTTTTGCGGATCCGAAGAACAATACCCAACGGAATCATCAGCAGACCGATAACAAGAAACATCGGTACGATGATATAGATGTACAATCCCAGGTAGGTGTTACTCTGTGCGGAAAACATGGAAAAGAGAAAAAGGACAAGAATCACGAGCAAACTGTTGGCTGCGATTACGAACCCGGTAAGGCTCATCCAGTTGTAAAAATTCCTAGATGGTTTCATTTGTTTATATCGT
>Ga0209430_1000669_pt1 | contig 32159 bp, 34 predicted proteins | sample BarGraIncub1133A_FD_184504 | JGI IMG/M metagenome (GOLD analysis project Ga0209430, IMG submission 184504) | Arctic peat soil microbial communities from Barrow, Alaska - Barrow Graham LP Incubations 11-33A (SPAdes) (version 2) | ecosystem: Environmental > Terrestrial > Soil > Wetlands > Peat... | reverse complement strand
CTCGACCAGTCGTTTGCATACCACCAGGCCGATGCCGGTGCCTTCTTCGACATCCGTTTGACCAAGGCGATTGAACGGCTGAAAAAGCTGTTCAAGATGTTCCGGCGCCAGCCCGTCGCCGGTGTCCCGAACGTTGATACGGACCGAATTCGGGGCGATCATGGTACACGTCACGGTAACCGTTCCGTTCTCCTTGTTGTATTTAATTGCGTTGGAAAGAAGGTTAATAAGAAGCTGTTTTACCCGTGCCCGGTCAGCCCACCAAATGGCATAATAATGACAAAAACTATCATGTGGGATTAAGGGACAAATATGGCCAAGGAAAAGACTGTAAACAAGAAATCCAAGAGCTTTGAGGAAACCCTCTGGGACTCGGCCAATAAGCTGAGAGGCTCGGTTGAACCTTCTGAATACAAGCATGTGGTGCTGAGCTTGATTTTCCTGAAATTTGCTTCGGACAAATTCGAGGATCGGCGGCAGGAGCTGATCGGCGAGGGAAAAGAGCAATACGTTGAGATGGTGGATTTTTACACCATGAAGAACGTGTTTTATCTGCCGTTGGAATCTCGTTGGAGCTATATTCAGGCCAATGCCAAGCAGGATGATCTGGCGATTAAGGTCGATACCGCCTTGCATACCATTGAGAAGAACAACAAATCCCTGGCGGGTGCTTTGCCGGATAACTACTTCTCCCGCATTGATCTGGAACGGAGTAAACTGGCGGCGCTGATCGATACGATCAGTAACATCAACACGATTGCCGACAAGTCGCAGGATATTGTGGGGCGAGTATATGAATATTTCCTGAGCAATTTCGCTTTGGCGGAAGGTAAAGGAAAAAGAGAGTTCTAATCACCAGCCAAGGAACCGCACTACAGGTATTGGACCGCTTCGATACGTTCCGGAAGACAGAGGAACTGGAAGGGCAGGACGTCAAAGCCCTCGCCGAGCTGGAACATGACCACATCCTCCAGGTGCTCCAGAAAACCGGTTGGCGCATCGAGGGAGAAAACGGGGCAGCGGGACTCCTTGGTATCAACTCCAGCACTCTTCGCGCCCGGATACGGAAATACGGCATCCACCGTCAATAAAAGGAATACTACTTAAATTATTTGCCTCAACGTGGTCCGTCATATATGGCAGTTCTGTAAATAATGACAGATGCCGTTGAGGGCCTTCCCTTTACCCTGCACTTTTCAGTTCAAATTTCCCCGTATAATCATACCCTTGCATTCGCAGCATCCGCAGGTCTTCTCTGGCACGTTAGTTGCGATTTATCTTCTTAGCAGAACACACACTGTTGTGTATGTTGAGAAAGTTGAACTGTTGCTACGACAAAAAGGAGAAGAATCAATGTTAGGAACTATTTTGATCGTCGTCCTGATTTTGCTGTTTCTGGGTGCAATACCCACCTGGCCTCACAGCCGACAGTGGGGATACTACCCGAGTGGCGGGCTTGGCTTGGTCCTTTTGATTCTGATCATCCTGATGTTGTTGGGCCGGCTTTAAGTGTCCGAAACGTCTGATGTCACTTGCAGACAGTGCTTTATGTCTCAAGGAAAAAGCCCATGATCGACGCCACAATTAAAATAACTGTGCCACCCGAAAAACTGAAAGAGGTCCTTCAAACCTTTAAAGCAATACTCGACCCGATTCGGCGCGAGCAGGGCTGCATAAGCTGCAATTGCTACGTGGATGTTGAGGCTGAAAATAATATTTTATTCAGGGAAGAGTGGAAGACCAGTGAGTGCCTGGACATCCATCTGAGGTCTGTCCATTTCGGTGTTCTGATCGGAGCAATGAAACTGCTCAACAACGTGCCGGACATCAGGTTTAACACCATTGCCTCCACGGCGGGAGCGGAGGCGATACAAGCGGCGCGAGCATGATGAAAACAACTTTTTTTGGTTGCTGTATGCCCCGTCCTACATGAGTTCAATGAAATAAGTACACTAACAATGGTCAACAAACAAAAAGGAGAAAGCATCATGTTAAAACTTCATCGCATTATGAAATTTATGGTCTGCTTCGCACTGATAACCGCATTCATGGGGTGCGCAGCCACGCAAAAACACGAAAGTACCGGTCAGTATGTCGATGACTCCGCCATCACAACCAAGGTAAAAGCTGCCATCTTTGACGAATCAACGCTGAAAACGTTGCAGATCAATGTCAAGACGTTAAAAGGGGTGGTTCAGTTAAGTGGTGCTGTAGATTCTGCGCAGAACGTTACAAAGGCAGGAGAGGTTGCCCGAAGCGTTAACGGTGTCGTATCAGTGAAAAACGACCTGGTTGTAAAATAGCTGCGTAACCTACAGGTGAATTTACGAGCCGCTCCAACGGGTTATTTCGATTCTGTCAGACATTTAACAGGGTGCTGAAACGGCAGTGGCAAACGCCCCTGTCAGCAGCCAATAAAACGAGGAGGATGATATGTTGTGGACAATCTGCGTGATCTTGATAGTGCTGTGGCTATTAGGGATGGTCACATCATATACCATGGGCGGTCTGATCCATATTCTGCTCGTAATTGCAATTATAGTGGTGCTGGTAAACGTCATTCAGGGGCGAAGAACCACGTAAATGCAGTCGCAGTAAACTAGAAATCTTAAAGGAGAACTATCATGAAATCCAGTATTAAGGACAAGGCTGAAGGAATATTTCACGAACAGAAAGGCAAGGTCAAGGAAATTGCCGGAGACCTAAGCAATAATCCAAAATTGAAAGCTGAAGGTACTGATGAAAAGATAGCCGGCAAAGTTCAGGAAAAGGTTGGTCAGGTCAAAAAGGTTTTAGGGAAGTAGCGGTGATGGACAAGCTAAGCCAGTAATACTATGCGCGAGAGGATGATATAGCTTGCACTGACTGATGAAGTTCAATCAATTAAGGGAGTATGTAATGAAAAAACTGATAAAAATCTCAACTATTTGTTCATTTCTTATTGTCGTTTGCTTTCTGATCAGTGGGTGCGGTGGTGGCGCTGAGCAATTTGTCCAGGGGAATGGTCAAATCGACGTTACCGTCAAAGATACTAACGGTGTATTTTTGTCGAACGTGAAAATTGATGTAAAAAATCCTGGAGGAACGATAATTGAAAGCTTCACTACAACGGTATCAGGCATACATACATTCCAGGAGACAGTTGGTACAGTTTACACTTTTACATTCACAGACGTAGCTATCCCGATCAGATTTGCGACGCAGTCCATTACTGCTCAGCCACTATTGACCGCGACGGTACACGTTGATGCGGTAATGCAACCATAGAGTTGATGTAATTCGTTGCATCACCAAATGTGAGATCAAGGTAAGGAAATCTAAACATAGAAAGGGGTAATAACAAATGAAAAAATCAATTTTGATTCTTTATTCTGACAATATTGACTCTTTCTGCTTGTTCTTGGAGCATAGGTGGTGACAAAAAAGGAGATCCTGGGGCAACGGGAGCACCTGGAAGAAATTAGACGCGGTAAAATGGGGGTATACACTTGCAAAGAGAATATACCCCGGAATTGGCATCCAACGTTTGCCCTCGACTGTCGGAAAGCTTACTTCCAGGGAAACAGGTAGTAATTTATCTGGTTATTATCAGGAAACCAACTAACTTATGGAAAAGGAGAAGTACACATGAAAAAGGTAAAACTGTTGCTGTTCGTGATTCTGGCCACCATTTTAACAGTCTCGGTCGGATTCGCAGCTGAAAAGAGTTTCAAAGCCAAACTCACTGGTAAAGACGAGGTGCCGAGTGTCAAGACAAGCGCCAAAGGTGAAATCAAGTTCAAACTTAGCAGCGATGGCAAGGAGTTGAGCTACATACTGGACGTGAAGAACATCGAGAATGCCAACGCTGCCCACATTCACAGTGGCGCGAAGGGGAAGAGCGGTCCTCCGGTAGCAAATCTCTTTACCGGTCCGAAAAAGGAAAATATTTTCAGCGGGGAGCTGTCCAAGGGAACCCTAACGGCTAATGACCTGTCGGGCGATCTTATGGGAAAAACGATAGCTGATCTGGTTCACCTAATCAAATCAGGTGATATTTACGTTAATGTTCATACCGATGCCAACCCAAATGGTGAAATACGGGGACAAGTCAAATAGTATGATCTTATAATTCATCATACATCAATGGCCTGCTCTGCAGGCCATTGTCATTTCAATTCAGTTTACTCTTGCTCAACAATATTCGTTATGCTGTCTTTCAACTGCAACACATGTTTAAAGATGTTGAGCTTACAACCTCACTGAGCAACTAACCGCAGTGAGAATCAACAGTCAGAAAGGAGGATCACATGTTGTGGACAATTGCTGTAATACTGATCATTCTGTGGTTGCTGGGGCTGGTGAGCAGTTACACGATGGGAGGTTTAATTCACATCCTGTTGGTCATTGCCATTATTGTTATTATTTTCGGGTTCATCAGCGGCCGTAAGCCCTGACAATGCATAAATCTACACGGGCGGCTAGTTCATGATCGTATTGGAAGAGAAGAAGGATCAGCTTGCACAGAAGCCTGACGACATAGTGGAGGCAACAGACGCGGCGTCTGTTGCACAAGGCGTCGTCGATGATCATGTTGACATTCAAAACGCTCAGACTGAGAACCGGGAACAGCTGTCAAACAAAAGCAAATCGCTTTTTAGGATTGGCCCTGGTCTGATCACCGGTGTGGCGGATGACGACCCTTCCGGCATAGGAACATACTCTGTCGCAGGGGCGGCAGTTCGGTTACCAGCTTCTTTGGCTGGCTCCCGTGTGCGTGCCGCTTATGATCGCCGTGCAGGAGATGTGCGGCCGCGTTGCCCTTGTGACGAGCAAGGGACTGTCCGCCATCATCAAAGAGCACTACCCTAAGTGGTTATTGTATAGCGTGCTGATGCTCCTGGTCGGAGCGAACACAATCAACGTCTATGCAGACATCAACATAATGGCCGCCTCCATGAAGATGCTCTTCGGATTGCCATTCGCGCTGTGGGCGACTGTCCTGACGCTTGGAATGGTGGTGGCCCAGATTACCGTACCGTATACCCTGGTTATGGGTGCAACGGTAATAGATGTATTTGCCTTTATGGATTTCAGCCACTACGGCACAGCCGCAATGGCCGCAGGTCAGCATCCCCTGGAACAGGAAGTCGTGCTTCTGGCGACCCGTAGGGCAGCTCGACCGCTTATCCGCTTTTGATCCTTACACTATCGGCGGTGGTTTGGTGTAGCACATTTCCACCCCGAATAATTCCTCTATGCTTTCCGTCATATTTGGCAGCAATGTCAAACATGCCGGATTCTGCTGACGGTTTTCCTCTCACCACCTATTCGACTTTTTAAATTCTTACTTATAATCAAACCATTACATTCGAAGTATGCATAAGTGTTCTCCGGCACACAAGTTGCTTATCAAGTGATACGGATTCCCTTTTTGAGAAGGGTAACCCACAATAACCTATTGATGGGAAAAGGAGAACAACCATGAAAAGCAACAATCCAGCCAAAGCATCCAAAGCGACCCCCTCGAAATCGAACGTGTGCGGAACGGATACTGCCGCCACGGGAAAAGCCGCTATGAACGCAAACAAAGCTTGTAAAGAAAAAATTGATTCGGTACTGGAAGAGTCGAAAACACCAGGAGCCGAAGCAGCGTGAATAAATACATTAATAACAATATTGACGTAAGCCGGAGAGAATGGTCACCAAACTCTGGTGACCAGTATGGAGGTGTTAAAATGAGGCGTTTACCTGTTTGAACGCCTTCTAAAAAGAGAGGCATTATGATAATTTCAGTGATAGTTGCAAATGGTACTCCAAGCGTTGTCCACTCCGAAGAACTCAATGAATTATTGCAGAAGAATGCTTTGTTGGCCTTTCACCGTTCGAACGGATGGGTAAGAATCGGTTTCGATGATATACGCGATTCCAACGGCCGGAGAGGATCGAGCTGGAAGGACCGGAAAAAAACTGTACAGGCGAAGGTCGTTGGAACTGATCTCAAATAGCTAGCCCTCCAAGCCTGGCATGTAATTACGCTGAATCCCGTGCGAAAGAAACATATCTTGCCGTGTTTGATTCAGTGAAATGTAACTATTTTTAAACCCAGAGCAATAAAAGGAGATGATATGAAAAAGCTCGTTGACCGCTCCCGGCAGTTATACTTGTAACTGCCGGGAGTAGATAGGCTATAGGCTGGACATTTGTCTGGGGCTCTGACCCTGAACAGGAGAATGGTGGTCACCGACTTTTAGTCTACGCCCAATTTAATTGAAAGGAGGAGGTTGTTATGAAGTACATCATTATCATGCTGATATTCATAATCGATGTTGGAACATGTTTGGGTATTGATCAATCGATCTGTAAAACAGGGTCTGAAAACACCTTTTATCCAAATGGTCAATTAAAAACATGCATACTCAAGGACAATTTCGTTATCAATGGCGTTACCTGTAAGCAGTATGAACCTGTCAACTTATACGAAAACGGACTGCTCCAAAGCTGCACCACAAGTGAATATTTCAATTATGGCGAAATCACCTGTAATCAGCATAGCCAAGTCAGCTTCTACTCAACGGGCATATTAAATACGTGCACTCTTTCCAAGACGATACAGATCGATGGTAAAACCTGTGAACAGTTACAAGCTATTTCTCTTTTCGAAAATGGAAAACTGAAGTCCTGCAGCTCGCCTCTATAATTGAGGTTTTGTGTGTTATTACCTGTGTCAGCGGTGAGAATTTATTGGGCAGTTGTTCCTGAAGAATTATTATTCAGCGGTGGAAAAGGACTCCGATGACTAGATTTTCTGAAAGAGCAGTCTGTGAACATGCTGAACAGCACGATGGCAAACACATCCCTTCTCGGTGCAACCGTGTGTCACGGCGGGGTGAATTTCAGCGTTTTTGCGAGGGACTGTACCGGCATCGAACTGCTCTTCTTTGACCACGCTGGCGACGCGGCAGCTTCCCGTTGAGGTACGACCCCCCTTCCCGTTCAAACTCTTCCTTTATAGCTTCGTGTAAAGTATCGCGTATGGCGTCGGACCATCTGCCCCTTTTTTAGTACAGCTCAGCCTGCCGGACTCTACTGTCTTTATCCAGAAAGGTGGCCACAATGCAAATGACCCCGAATAAAACACAATCCAAACAAACACTCAAGAAACCGGCAAACGTAAACGAATCTCAGAATTCCGTTCACCTGCTGGAAATTGCGCGAGCTGATAACGATACCGTCCTGAAGGATCTGGAATCACAACTGGACGGCCTGAGCAATTCGGAAGCCGATTCTCGCCTGAAGCAGTACGGGACAAACGAAATAGCCAGGGAAAAGCATCAATCGTCCCTTATGCGCCTCTTGAGCAATATCAAAAACCCATTGGTCCTTCTGCTTCTGGCGCTGGCCGCGCTTTCCTATCTCACCGGAGATCTGCGGGCAACGGTGGTAATTCTCGTGATGGTGGTTCTGGGCGTGGTGTTGCGTTTCTTTCAGGAGATGCGGGCCGATAACGCTGCCGAGAAGCTCCAGGCGATGGTCAGCAACACGGCAACACTGGTGCGAGGTGGCCAGGAAGCAGAGGTATCGCTCAAACTTTTGGTTCCCGGCGACATCATCCGGCTGGCAGCCGGTGATATGGTTCCGGCTGATGTACGTGTGCTTACCGCCAAAGACCTGTTTTTGAATCAGGCCGCCCTCACCGGCGAGGCCCTGCCGGTTGAAAAGAAAGCGGACAAAGCGCCGGCAGAGGTTGCAAATCCCCTCGATCTGCCCAACCTCTGTTTCCTCGGTTCCAATGTAGAGAGTGGCGCCGCGACCGCCGTGGTTATCCACACCGGTAACCGAACCTATTTTGGCTCTCTGGCCGCCAGCATTGTCGGGCAGCGCCAGTTGACCAGCTTCGACAAGGGGATCAACAAGTTTACCTGGATGATGATCGGTTTCATCGCCGTGATGGTTCCGGCGGTGTTCCTTATCAACGGATTGATGAAGCACAACTGGCTGGAAGCATTCATGTTTGCCATGGCCGTGGCTGTAGGGCTGACTCCCGAGATGCTGCCCATGATCGTGACGGTCAACCTGTCCAAAGGCGCCCTGGCGATGTCCCGCAAGAAAGTAATCGTCAAACGCCTGAACTCAATTCAGAACTTCGGGGCGATGGACGTACTCTGCACCGACAAGACAGGCACCCTCACCCAGGGTAAGATCATTCTCGAAAAGCATCTGGACGTTTATGGCGAGCCCAGCGAGAAGGTGCTGCATTTTGGTTACCTGAACAGTTTCCACCACACCGGGCTGAAGAACCTGCTGGACCAGGCGATCCTCGACCATGAGGAGTTGAAAGAGCACCTGCAAGCGGATGTGAAGTACCGCAAGATAGATGAGATCCCGTTCGACTTTGTGCGACGGCGCATGTCGGTGGTGGTGGAGGATGAAACCGGGCTGAATACGCTGATATGCAAGGGCGCGGTGGATGAAGTGCTTGACATGTGTACCAGGGTAGAAGCCAAAGGGGAAGTCATCGAAGTGCTTCCCGAGCGCGATGCCAAACGTCGGCAATTGGCGGACGATCTTAATGCTCAGGGCTTCAGGGTGGTCGCACTGGCGTACAAGCAAATGCCGGGTGCCTCCGATGAACCGGTGTACGCGGTCAAGGACGAGTCAGACCTGATTCTGCTGGGTTTCATGGCCTTCCTCGATCCACCCAAGGACACCGCCGGTGAGGCTTTGAAACGGCTTCACGACTTGAACGTGGACGTCAAGGTCCTGACAGGTGATAATGAGATAATTACCACCTACATCTGCAAGGAAGTGGGTATGCCTGTAGAGAATATAATGCTCGGCTCTCAAATCGAGACGATGAGTGATACGGAACTGGCAGAAGCTGCCAGCGCCACCAGCGTCTTTGCCAGGTTGGTACCGGCTCACAAGGAGCGTATCATCCATGCACTCCAGAGCAAGGGGCACGTGCTGGGATTCATGGGTGACGGCATTAACGACGCTCCGGCCTTGAAGGCCGCCGATGTGGGTATTTCGGTGGACAGCGCCGTGGATATCGCCAAGGAGTCATCCGATATCATCCTTCTGGAAAACAGCCTGTTGGTCTTGGAACAGGGTGTGCTGGAAGGGCGACGGGTTTTCGGCAACATTGTCAAGTATATCAAGATGGCGGCCAGCTCAAACTTCGGCAACATGTTCAGTGTCGTGGGAGCCAGTGCGTTTCTGCCTTTTCTGCCCATGCTGCCGATCCAGGTGCTGACCAACAACCTTCTGTATGATTTCTCCCAGACGACCATTCCGACCGATGAGGTGGATGACGAGTGGCTGATCAAACCCCGCCAATGGACTATTGACAAGACCCTGCGTTTCATTCTGTTTATCGGGCCGATCAGTTCGATCTTCGATTATGCGACGTTCTTCCTGATGCTGTACGTTTTCGACTGCTGGCACAACCCGGCCCTGTTTCATACCGGCTGGTTCGTGGAGTCTCTATTCACCCAGACGCTCATTATCCATGTCATTCGCACCAACAAGATTCCATTTATCCAAAGCCGCGCCAGTTGGCAGCTTATTCTAACGTCCGTAATCATAGTAGCGGTAGGCGCTTGGCTGACGGTCTCACCATTGGCAAATGCTCTCGGATTTGTTCCGCTACCGCCAATGTACTGGCTGTATCTGGTCATCATGCTGTTGGGCTACGCGCTGCTGACTCAAGTAGTAAAGACGTGGTTTATTCGCAAATTCGGCGAATGAGGACGTTAATAAGTGACGATTCGCCGGAAAAAGACGAGAACCATAAAATAGTGGCAAGGTATTTCCTTATTACTGTTCTGGCCGTTTTGACCAGCTGGCGTGTTCTCGATGCGAGGATAGCCCTATATGCCAAGGAAATGCTGGAATCCAACTTTTTATTGATGGCCAGCACCTCAAATATTCCGGATGTTCTTTTCATATTGGTCTGTATTGGCAGTGCTCTTGTCTGGGGCCGTTACCTCATACTTAGACGCCGGGGGATAACCAACGAACAATCGCGGTTTTGTCAAATTGCCGGTACCGCAGTCCCCCTTGCCTTTTTTTTGAAATGGCCCTTTAAGTTTGTATTCGGGAGGACCAATACCCGAGTATGGATTGTAAATCAGGTAAGCGACGACTTCCACTGGTTCAACGGAGGGGGAGACTACAGCAGTTTTCCTTCGGGCCACATGATGGTCTTCGCAGCTTTCTTCTCTGCCCTCTGGCATTTTTATCCACGCTACCGATTAATATCCGTTAGTCTCCTGCTGATCCTGGCCTCTGCGCTGGTCACGACAGATTATCACTATCTCAGTGACGTAATTGCCGGCGCATATCTCGGCCTTACTACGACCTTTCTAACCAAGGCCTGTTTCGAAAAAACATGCCATTGAGGCGCTTGGCTCGGTTTTAGTTATTCCGGATTTACGACTCGTTTTCAATACTAGTGGGGTGTTACACGGCGCCGAAGTATGACTCGCTTTATTTTTTAACATACTGTTCATATGCTGAAATTAAAATTGAGGGGGGTCACAAAGGACGCCGATGCCGGGTCAAAGTTCGAAGTGCGTCCGCCAGTGTACGCCAATAATAACAGCTGGTTACAGCTTGCACTGTAACCAGTTTTCTGTTGTCTGTGTAATTGAATAGATGGTAAGCGTCCCTAGTTTCCACAACCTCACCACAAGTTTCCTCTCCCCCACAAAGTTTCCCTCAGCATGTGGAGGTTTCCGTCAAATACTGAGGTCAAAAAATAACTTCTTCCTATTGGACGTTCTCTCCTGTTAGCCTAATACCCTGTTATCACATGACAAACTACCCTTATAGTTTTTCTTCGGTTATTGGCAGAATGTTTGCTCCGCTATTTAACTATGATTTTGTTTATCTCACCCAAAAATAAGTTTTTGAGGTTTTATGGGAGGTCGGTCTAACTGAGCGATGGTCTATATTTTTTTAAGGAGGGGGAACAATGAGAGATACGTAGTAGATGATTAGTAATAACAAGACAGGTTAGTAATAAACAATTGTGTATTTTATGATTATTCACAAGGAGATTTAATGAAATCGATTAAGGAACAGAAAACTCATCTTGTATGTATGGCAATTCTGAGTGGTCTTCTCTTTGCCACAAGTGCAACCGCAGCAGGTCCCACACCAGTAGACCTTAGAACAGCCGGAAGTTTTGTGATTCTGACAGAAACAGGAGTCACAACCACTGGAACCACCACAGTTGTTGGAGATATCGGGGTTAGTCCTATCGCCGCGACTGCCATGACTGGATTTGGACTGATCGCGGATTCCACAAATACGTTTTCTACATCTTCTTTAGTGACCGAAAAAATATATGCAGCCGACTATGCTCCGCCTACTCCTACTAAAATGACCACAGCTATAAGCGACATGGAAACCGCGTTTACTGACGCCGCCGGGAGAAAATCACCTAATTTTACCGAACTAGGCGGCGGAGATATTAGCGGAAAGACACTTCTTCCTGGCCTCTACAAATGGGGCACAGGAGTTTTAATCACGAATGTTGGAATTACTCTCGCGGGTGGCCCAAACGATGTCTGGATCTTCCAGATAGCTGGAGATCTAATTGTGAACAACGGCGCCATAGTTACCTTGGTCGGCGGTGCGCAGGCCAAGAACATATTCTGGCAGGTCTCTGGCAAAGCGGCCCTTGGAACGACGGCTGACGTCAAGGGAATCATATTGAGTCAAACTCTGATTTCGATGAATACCGGCGCAAAGCTGAGCGGCAGGGCATTGGCACAGACCGCGGTTACATTAATCGCAAATACCATTACTGCCCCGTAAGGCAAGTGGTCGTCGGTGTGAAAGCACGATAAGTAAAGTGGGAGACAGACTGTTTTTATTGTTCAGTCTGTCTCCTTTTTTTGCCTCTTTACAACACCAGAGGGTTCAAATTATAAACCATATTCCGATGGGTAACCCACAATCGGCGTCCAAGTTGGCCCACTTCAAATGAAACCAACATTGTAAATAATCATGTTAAACAATTGCGAAATCAACACGGGCTGTCACATATGACAGTTATGTTAAATATGACATATACCGCAGACAGTTCCCCACTTCACCCAGCACTGACTCTTTTCATTTTACCTTATATAATCAAAACATTGCATCCACAGGATCCGCAGACTTTCTCTGGCGCGTTAGTTGCTATGTACCTTTAAACGATCAAGGTCGCCGAACACACGATTACATTCATGGTATTGCAAAGATATGCAGGCAATATGTGATGCATGTAAATTTAAAGAAACGGGAGGTTGCTATGAAAAGGTTTCTCTTTGCGACAGTTATGATGTCCCTCATACTGGCAATGTCAGGGTGCGGTGACGGAGGCGGTAGCACAGTGACGCGGATTGTGACGTCGATACCCAGTGACCCAGCGTTCGACGGTGATATTTTGAACGGTATAACTGTATCACCGCTCAACGCTCCAAGCGTGTTTGCCGGCATAAATCCTTTCACTCTATCTGAATACCGAGCCTTCCTAGTATTTCCATTGACTGGTGTAGTTCCCGGTAATGCCTTCATTGATTCGGCTCAACTCAACATATTCATCAACAGCATTATTTTAGATCCCTCGGCCACTTCAATTCCAATTCGTATCGAACTTGTCTCATATCCACCCCAGACATTGCAACCATCTGATTTTGATCGCATTAGCCTACCGGCTCTAGCACATACAACGATTATTCCTCCGATATACAGTGCTGACGTTCTCCGCCACGTTACAGTTGATGTAACCTCATTGATGGTTGAAGCCCAGCTCAGGGGATTGGCTAACTTCCAGATCCGCATATTGGAGGATGATGGATTCGTTTATCCGGGGCTAATAGAAATAAACGACACAAATGCTCAGGCACCTTTGCTGGTGGTCACTTATCACTGACATCGTGAAATGCTGACCCGCAACGTTTGGATTATTACACTGTATGTCGTCGGGAATACGGCTAATATCCTTTGCATATGGTATTGACTTTATCTAATCTGACAGGAGGCGGAATTACTCCCGCCGTCCTCCCACACTACCGTGCGTACGGTTCCGTACACGGCGGTTCATAAAGTTATTGAAGTCGGTGGTGCTTGTTCATGAGTGAGACCAGCCCCTGTTTGTCGAAAAAGGATTTCGGAACAGCTTTATTCATGTGCGCGGCCCCTGCATTCCACCAGGGGCTGCGGCCGTTTGTGGCCATCCGCCATGCTTTGAGGCTCTTGCAAAAAGAGCCTCAAGCTGTACTTAGTAACTTGTTCAGATAAAAATTACTCCTTTAACGAGAAAGGGGGCCTTTTCTTCACAGCTTGTGGGATTTCAGCTTGGTTTTGTCGAAATTGAAGACAAGCATGGCATAGCTGTAATCGATGTCCTTGCCGCTGCCGGAGGCGTCGCGGAAAAATTTGTTGGTAAAGAAGTGGTCGTAGCCAACAATCGCCGAGAAATCATTGTTTATGTTCCAGGTCAGGGTGAAATCGGCCTCAACCCCCAGCCTCCGACTGAAACCGTCTTCAACTGCATTGGCTATAAATTTGCGGCCTGTCGCGGAAAAATTCAGGGTGTCGGCAAGGTCGATCCCCAACCCCAGCGTATATATTTGAATGCCGCTGGCGTGGTGGTTCCCGACGTTGATGCCGGAAAGGTCTCCTACCACACTCATGTCACCCATCAGGGAAGTGTCATTGTTTGGATTGCGGAATTCTTTTCCCGACCCACGGCCACCGGCCGCATCCTTGTCGCCGGAGCCTATGGCATAGCCCAGGAAGATCGTATTCTTGTGACCTCTCAGGTCGACCGCGCCCGTCAGATCTATATGCCCTCCGTATGCACGTATGTCTTCATTGGTTCCGGTAGAGACGTTGAAGGTCCTCCCGGACTGGTAAACCGGTTCGAACTCCAGGGTGAGCGGCCCCAGCTTTGAAGTACTGCGGATTCCCCAAGTGTCCAGGTGCACCCCGACATGGTGTTCGGTAGCGCCTGTGTCGCGGAATAGGTAAGCCTCAACTGAATTGCCTTCTGAAGGGGCATAGGTCACATACGCCCCCAGCAGCTCCCCCTTGACACCATCGGCAGAGGTGGCCGCATACCTCCCGCCTAAAAGGTCAACTGTAACTGTTTTCAGCGGTTTCATCCTCAGCCTGCCCGCGTCGAAAGCCAGGCCGTTGTAGAATGAATCGCTTCCCATCACGAAAGCACTGCCATAGTTGAATTCCTGACGTCCTCCCTTAAGGGCGAGCCGGTCATTTTCGGGGAGCCTTGCTTCCACAAACCCTTGGTAGAGGGAAATCTTGCCCGCATACTGGTCTCCGCCGGTAAAGCCGTATCCCTGCCCTTCCAAATGAATGTCCAGGTAGTCGGTGGGATGCCAATACACGTACGGCTTCACCCGGTAGAGGAGGCGCCCCTCGCTGTGATCGGGGGTAAAGCTCGAATCGGGAAGCCTGAAGTTGCCCACGACATCGCTCCGAAGAAATCCGTTCACGCCGGCCTTGTACTCGAATGCTGGCGCTTCGGGCTCAATCAAGACCAGTATCTCTTCGATGGCCTTCCTTCTCAGGCGGTACCCCTCCAGTTGGGCCAGTTCCCCTACCAGAGCTGCATGAAGAGGGGCAATACTCTCCAGCTCATCTCGACGAATCGCCTGCCCCCCCTCTCTTTCGTGCTTTTCCACGATCTTGATCATTACCGCAAGGAGGCTTTCAGCCAGGTCGCCCTTGGAACAGGACCTCCCCTCGGGAAGCTTCTTCTCTGCTGCGTATTTCTGTATCAGCCCCACTATTTTCCGGTATGCCCAGTGCTCGCTGGTTACCAGTTCAGGAATATGCCGATCATCATTAGCAAGAGCCGTACCAGCCACAATTATTGAGATCGATAGCAATAGCAATATTTTCAGAAGCATCGTTTGTCCCTCCTATTTGTCGTGCAGTGCAAAAGAATCGGTTATCGCTGTCATGACTTTTCTCACACTCAAAGGGTGAATTAAGTGCATCCGGGATCGTGATGCGAGCTGATGGTGGTTTTGTGCTGGAGGAAGCATGCCTCGATCATCACCTATCCAGAGACAACAACCACCACCTGAATAGAACATAGTAACAAGTATGGTAGAATAAAACCATAGTACTTTCCTTTTGTCCATGCCAGCCGATAGGGAGATACCGATGCTTATCGATACCGTCTGCCGTTTCTGTTCATCCTGCTGCCCCATCGAGGCCGAGGTGGAGGACAACCGCCTGGTCGGAGCCCGGCGCAAGTCCTTTCTCGATCCGGACAAACGATTGACCTGCGCCAAACTGGCCGCTGCCCCGGAGATCGTCTATTCGCCCAAGCGGCTGACCGTGCCGCTGATAAAAAATGAGGACGGTTCGGGATTCCGTGAAACAGGGTGGAACGAGGCCCTTGATCTGGTCGCGGCCCAGTTCCTCCGCCACCGCCAAGAATCTGGGCCCCAGTCCGTGGCCTGGCTGCGCGGGATGGCCGCTGACTGGGGCGCTCCCTGGGATTATGCCAACCGGCTGATGAATGCCTTCGGCAGTCCCAACACCATCGGCAACGGCTCCATCTGTTTCGTTGCCCGTGATTTTGCCCATTCCTATACCTACGGGTCCATGGCCTATCCCGAGGTCAAGAGCGCCAAATGCATCATCGTCTGGGGCAAGAACGACGGCGATACCGCCCTGGGCGCGGCCGAGGGCATCCACTGGGCCAAGGATCATGGAGCCACGCTGATCGTCATCGACCCGGTAGGGACGACACTGGCCCAGAAGGCCGACGTCTGGCTGCAGATCAAACCGGGGCACGACGGTCTGTTGGCCATGGCCATGATCAATGAGATCATCGAGGCAAACCTCTACGATGCCGAGTTCGTTGAGCAGTACACCATTGGCTTTGATGCCCTGAAAAAGGCAGCCGCCCAATTCCCGGTGGACAAGGTAGCAGAGACCCTCTGGCTGAGCGCCAGGCAGATCCGGCAGGTGGCTCGCCTCTACGCCACCACCAAGCCTGCCGCCATCATCGATGGAAACGGCCTGGATATGCACCGGGAGGTCTTCGACACCACCAGGGCCATTGCCATGCTGCGCGCTCTGACCGGCAATATTGACAAGCCGGGCGGTGACGTGCTGCCCCAGCCGATCCCGGTTCGTAACATCCAGTTGCGGGAACGACTGGATCACACTATCCTCCCCATCACCCACCAGTATCCACTGTTCAACACCTTTTCCGAAACCTGGAACAATCAGGTGCAGGGGTGTGTGGTCGACGCCATTCTGCAGGAGTCGCCCTATCCGGTGAAGATGATGGTGGTCCAGTCAGGCAACCCCCTCGTTACCATGGCTGATTCCAGCCGCACCAGAGTTGCCTTCGCCAAGCTGGAGACCCTGGTCGTGATCGATATGTTCATGACCGAAACGGCCAGGCTTGCTGATGTCATCCTTCCGGCGGCCAGTTGCTTTGAGAAGACCCAACTCAACCGCGCCGCCATCCGCAACAACCCGATTATTCTCCAGAACGCGGTTATCCCGCCGGTGGGCGATTGCTGGCCGGACTGGATGATTGTCTTTGAGTTGGGCAGAAGGCTCGGATTTACCGCCGACTTTCCCTGGCAGACGGCGGAAGAGGCGATCAATTATCAGTTGGAACCGGCCGGAGTCACGGTTGAGGATCTGCGAAAGAACGGCAAGACGGGCTTGCGGATCGAAGCGTTGCGCTACGAAAAATTCCGGGATACTCCGTTCCAGACGCCTTCCGGCAAGGTTGAATTCTTCTCCAGCCAGCTCGCCGAGGCTGGTTTGTCAGGAGTTCCTTTTGAGAATGGATTTGGTGACAACCCGATCAGTTTTGCCGATCACAGCGAGGATTACCCGGTCCTGGGGATCAGCGGCAGCCGTGATATCCGCTTCACCAATTCTCAGTTCCGCACTATTCCTTCGCTCCTCAAGGACGGTGCGGACTGCATGGTCGACATCCATCCTGATGACGCCGCCCGGCAGGAATTTGCCGAGGGCGAGCGGATCAGGATCGAAACCCCCAAGGGCGCCGTCGAAATGACGGTTCGTCTCTTCGCTATGGTGCGCCCCGGCACGGTCCGTCTGGCCTGGGGGTGGGGCGACTTCGACCCGCGTGCCAACCTCAACACCTTGACCAGCGACGACAAGCGCAGCCGGATCACCGGCACCTCCACCAGCCGGAGCTTCATGTGCCGGCTGTGTAAGGTAAACCCATGACATGAGGCAATTGCGAGCAGACAGAACGAATAAAACTAATGAATATAAAAATAAATATAATTGCCAATGATAGATGCTTGAGCTACTGTAACCGAGAACTCACCAGAATGGTTTTTCTGTTCTTGCAGTCCTATTTGGAGGATGACCTAACGTGGAAAAATGAGTATCTAAACGATATGATGCAACTCTTTTACCGGAAGATTTAACCAAGGCCTTGCTCATTTTTTCGGACAAGTATGAGATCGAGTCGAGTGTTGTAGACTTCAGTTCCCATGGGCTTCGGGTTTCCATCCCGCCTTCAAGTGTGTTTTTGTCTATTCCACAAAAGAATGAAACCGTTGAGATTGTTTTTACAACGATCCAGCTACAACTTACCTGCAGATGCATCTATTTAATGACTGACCAGAACGGCGGCATGCTATTTGGTTTTTATGTATTCGATCCTGATGACCAGAGCAAACTGCGCAAAATATCGGATACGATTGATTGTCGTAAGGTGGAGAATGTGGGCACCATAACTGAAATCAGAGGAACCATCACAGACCTGAATGAACCCATTATTATAATACCTCGGTGAACCAATAATTGTCCGGCGTACCAACAGGAAAAGCACGAAGTGTGTCCGCCAGGGGATACTAATAAAAATAGTGGCTTACACCTTTTGGTGTAAGTCCTTTTCATTTTCCATCTGATTCTGTTGCCGTTTTGTTGCCGTTGCTTTGCGTGAGCAATAATGAATAGCAAGAAAAACTCAATTGGACGGCTAACAGCGTCTATCCATTTTTTCCATAAGACATAAGCTGGTTGAGGTTCTATATCTGTTTATGATAGCAGGGTACAGGGTCACCTGCTATCATGTTTTTATGCTGGCCTCCGGCGACGCTGTCGTAGTGTGGCTATACAAATTTAATATATTGTAATTAAATAATTATTTGTTTCATTAATTCACCCGCCGCTTCAACCTGCCCGGGATGCTCTCCCGACTGATCACAGCAACTGTCCGGACAGGCAAGCGTCCCGGGGCCTGGTTGCGGTTGGCGGATGATCAGTTCTAATCAGGTTTCCCGTTGAGAATCCTTTCGATCGTCCCCTCCAGCGATTCAGGCGACGCGGGAGATGATGGGGCGGGGAGGCTTTCCTCACCGGCCCTGCTCTCCGAAGAAGAGGCAAGTGTGCGTATGAGGTCGATCCTGGCTTCCTCAAAGAGACCCTGCATCACTCGGTTGATATCCTTATAACGCTGGTCGATCACGCACTGGATTCCTAGCCCGCATGGCATAATGATGTTCGGGGTCCACACCTTTGTGACTTCCTTTTCCCAGACCAGACTGTTGTCCGCCTTCCGAAACGCCCGGATGGAGAGGGCGATTTTGTTCGGTTTGTCCCAGGTGCCGATGGCATAGGCTTTTTCCACCGCCCCCCCGATGTAGAGTCCCTCGTCCACAAGTTCAGACAAGCTGTAGACGAACTTGACCGACTGAAAGTCTCCCGAAGCCGTCAGGTCGTCAGCGAAGGATTTCGCCCACAGCTCCGGCGTCAGAGCAGACGAGGTACCGGGGATGCCTGCTTTCACGAGATTGAGCGTCAAGCCGTCCGGGGCGAATATACTTCCCCGCGTCGTGAAATCCTCCGTTACATCCTTGAAGGGAAGAACCGCAACCTTTACCGGGAACCTCAGTCCGTTAACAACAGGCGCGGGCGGCTTGTAAACAAATCCGGGGCTGCTCGCGCACCCTGTCATTAACCCAAGAACTACTATCATTATCAGAAGGCGCTTCATCGATACTCCATGACCTTTCAAGTCCCGGCTATTTACTCTTGAGAATACTTTCGATCGTCTCATCAACCGATTCCGGAGCCTGCTGCGCAGGAGAGTTGTTTTTGATAACATCCCTGACGAGCCTGAAATCACGTGGCGCGTTCCACCCGGCTCTCATGACGCCCAGGGTCACGGCAGTTCCCTTAACGCCGCGCAATCTGCCCACCGCATCAACAATGCTCATTGCCGTAGCGGGAGTATCGTCAACGGAGACAATAGAGTCACCGGAGTACACACCTGCCTTCCAAGCAGGCATACCTTCAATAACGCTCTCGACAACAAGTCCACTATTTCCAGACCGCACACGAATGCCAATCCCGACGATGTTCTCTTCCGGGGTTTCACCAGAAGGACCAAAAGGCGAGCGGCCTTCCGCTTCGACAGGGTTTCCCGAATGGGATGCAAGCGTCCTCACGAGATCCGCCCTGCTCTCCGCAAAGAGACCCTGCATCACCCTGTTCATATCTGCATGCCCCCGGTCCACCATGCACTGTACCGACATCGCCCCACACCCTTCGTAGAGTGCCGGCGTGTTTGCCCAAACTTTCGAGACCTCCTTTTGCCAGATCAGCCGGTTGTCCGCCTTCCGCAAAGCCCGGAGGCCCAAGGCAAATTCGCTCGGTATGCCCCAGGCTCCGGAAATACTCGCTTTTACCACAGTGCCTTCGATGTAGAACTCTTCATCCGTCAGCTCCGACAAACTGTAGGCGAAGCGGACCGCCTGAAAACTGCCCGAGGCCGTCATGTCGTCGGCAAAGGCCTTGGCCCATAGATCCGGTGTCAGAGCGGTTGTCTGACCGCCGATACCAGCCTTTGCAAGGTTGAACAACAAGCTTTCCGGGGCAAATACGCTCCCGCGCCTCGTAAAATCCTCGGTACCATCCTTAAAGGTGAGTACCGCCACCTTCACCGGGAGCTTCGGCCCACCCGCCGTGGGGGCAGCCGTTTTGTAGACAAACGTGGTGTTGCCCGCGCAACCGGTCACCACAACAAGGGTCAGCCCAGCAAACAGCACTCTCCATCCTCGCGAACAGGCTCTCATCGAATATCCTCCCACCATTTTTTGACTCTCTCCATCTTGGCCGACACGGGTACTCCCGGCCGCTCGCCCCGTCTTACCTCAAGCGTCTCACCGGATGCCACAAACACGGAGTAGCCCCCCGCCGTCACAGCCTTCACTCGCCCCTCCATAACGACGATGGCGGTCTTGTCTCCTGAGACATACACCGCCAGCCGCGCCAGGCCGAATCGCAGGCTCAGTGCCGCAGTCTCGACAACAAATTCCCGGGCTTTCGCCGCAAGCATCCCCTCGACAGGCGGCTTGTATGACTCGACATACAGCAATCCTTTCTCCAGTGTCTGCCTGCACTCTCGCGACGGCCCACATGCATTAAGAGACAACTTTGAGTCCGGCCCGACACAAATTCCGCTGCCATCCCACAAGGTGACCCCAACCCCTTTTCCTGCAGTTGTGATCACGGTTTTGGCACGTATTGTCTTCGGTTCGAGGTCACCGCCCCACATAACCGCTTCTGTGCCTGCCGCTGCTTCCTGCTTGAGCCCTGTCATGATCCGTCCAAGCTCTTTTTGCTGCCCGGCAGCATAGACGTCGAGTTCTTTGCGGCCAACGGCATCGCCGGACGCCATCGATCGCCCTACCGCCGCCAGCGACTTGAGCAGCGCCCGTTTTTCTTCTGCCTCACAGTACAGGGAAATGACAGGAGCCTTGCACGGATCTTTGAGTGGCGCAAGCGTCCCCGCGGAAGAGAATGCCTCGGAAAGGCCGCTCATCCGAAAAAGGGCGCGCTCACGCCAGGAAAGAACATAGAGGTTGCCGTCCCGATACCTGAGCATTCCCCCGAGGCCTCGCCTGACGACGACGAAATCTTGGCCGCGTACGGCGTAAACGCTCTCGCCGTCCGAGAAGTAGAGCACCGGGTGCCTGTCGTCAACCGCCATGGAAGTGATGTATGGAAAAGCGGGAAAATACGCAAAGAGCCTGGCTGGGCCGCCTTCCCTGAGGGCGTAGATTCTCGGGCCGACGGAAAAATACAGTTCCCCCCGAGTGAGGGTCATGGCGTCGATCGGGGCGGCGAGTTCGACAAGCGGCTTGTGCCCCAAGCCATCCTTGTAGATGTACAGCACCGGCTTCCCGGCCGTCGTAATTCCGCTGATGAAGGTCCGCTCGGCATCCGAGGCAAAGAGGCGATTCTTCAGGGGGACCTCAATCAGCTTTCTCGGCATCCCCCCGTCAACGACAAAGAGAGAGCCGTTCGCCAGTAGCTGAAGTTTTCCTCCGGCGAAGGCGAGCCATCCCGGATTTTTCAGGGGTACCCCAAAAAGAAATTCCCCCGCGCCTGCATCATAGACGTTATCCCGGGTGAGGACGAGGACGGCGCCCTCCGGGTTCACATCATAAACAAAAGGGTCTCCGAGAGTTGTAGTGTCGAGTACTTTCCGGACGTCCACGCTTGCGGCCAGCGCCCCGGACGCCATCACGATCAGAATCAACAGCACCAGCCATACCCATGCAAAACCGTTGCGACATGCACATGCTCTGCTCATTGCCCGCTGTTCTCCTTGTACCGGTACTTATATCTCGGAGGGGGAAATTTGCCGGTCACGTCATCAAAGAGTTCGTTCAGAAAGACTAGTGGCACTCTCTCCGCTCTTCCGGCCAACTCCTGTGCATCGGCCGCGCTACCAGAAGCGATCACCCTCGGGGCATCCCCGAGAATTTCGCCCACTTCGTCACTGGTCGTCTTGACCGCGCTCAATATTTTGTATCCCGTCGTCAGACTTTCCCCGAAACTGCCGAGGTTAAACTCGATGAGCTTCGTCACGCCGTCCTTTAACAACTCCTTCGGCCGGGACGTAATAAACTTCGTGAGTTCCACCTGCTCGTCCGCCTCATGATACAGTGACTTTGCCTTTAGATAGGGAGACATTGCCGTATCCCGCCATGAGGGTCCGTCCTCATCCTGGACATCACCAATCCCGGCAGTCGTCGTTTCTGCGCCGACGTCTCCCGACAGCTTCGGAAGGGGAACGTCAGAACCGAGGGCTTTCCCTTTGTTCCATGTACCGCCCCATCCCGCCTTGAGATCAATAACGGTGGCTCCCGGGGGAAAGTCAGGACCAGACTTTTTCTCCTGCTTTGTGCCAGACTTGAATGCGGCGACAAGAGCATGGGCCGTATCAGCCCCCAGTCCCGTACGCGTGTGACTACTGCAATAACCTCTGACACCCGATACGCGGTCAGCTTCCTGGCGGTACTGCGCCGCTTCACTTCTCAAAGAGTCAGCCCTCCTGAGATAGAGGTCAGCATCTTCAAATTGCTGTGCCTGGATAGCTCCGGGCCCTGCTTTCAACACCGGGGTCCGACTTTCCCGTTTGAGATGTTCAACTTCTCCAAGAACATTGTTGTTCAGATTCAGGCAAGACTCGTGAGCCATGTTCGCCGCCTGGGCATAGCTCTGCTGGACTTGCCGTAGCAGATTGGCGCTCCCCACATTGTGGAAAACCGGCATGGCTGGAGGTGAAGGACAGGAGAGAGGAGGAATGCTGCAGTTTCCAGGAGCGTCAAGACAGGTATCAACGGCCTGGAGCAACCGGTTGATGTTGTTTTCCATCTGGACAAAATACTGGCTAAAGCCAGGGACGACACCTTTATCCCGATTCGCAGAAGCCGCTCCCTGGCGGAGTTGGGGAAGAATCGCCCGTACCTGGGCAATACGGGCCTTGACGTTCTGTCTGATCACAGCTGTGTTACCGACCGGCACGGTGTCGTTCACGGTGACGATGCCGTCCTTGCCTTTTAAAAACCGACGGCGTTCTTCGGATTTTCGTTCGGCATCCTTTGCCTCCCGGTCGGCCGTTTCGGCTTTAGAGCAGAGACGATCGGACCGATCTTTCCCGGAGTCAGCCCATGCGCACGGTCCCGGCAACGAAAAAATGATCAGGAGTACAAGGTACATGCTCCCTGACCGCTCCCTGACGTCACGCATGGGGGAAATCAGCGCCTTACCGTTGAAACAACAAGCTCCCGGGATTTCTCCTTGAGCTGTTCCATATGGCTGCTATCACCAGTGAGCTTCCTCTCCAATTCGTCGGCGGCTACCAGCAGCGACTTGGCGTTTACAATACCCATGAGCCGGTTATGGGCCTCCATGAGCCGGTTGCCCTCGTTCTCAAGCTCATCGGCGCGCATTTCCAGCGGCCCGGCCTTCTTATCAGCCTCTGTGGACATCTGTCCCGCCTTCCCCTGAGCATCCATAACGCCCCTGGCATCCATCGTCTGCTGCCCCTGAATCATCTTGCCGGTTAGAGAGGAGGCAAGAGCCGAGTTGGGCGACAAATGCCCCCCTCCTATGCCTCCCATACTCGACATGATGTCGAACATGTCTCCGATAAAGCCGGACACGGCGGCACTCTGTTCCGCCTGACTTCTCAGCATCTCCCCTTTCTGCGACGACTCAGAACGAAACCCTCCGGCCTTTTTTCTCAATTCACTTGCAACCGAGTATTTCTTACCTGCCGCCGACTTCAGGAGATCCGCCTTTCGCTTAAGCGTCTCCGCCTCCTTCTTCAGCCCTTCAACCTCGGACGTGGACATAAGCGGAGGCCCCGATTCGGGGATGGGCATGAAGAGGGGGTTATCTGCAAGGGCCAGGCTTGGAACGCCGGTAATGCACAGAGCGAGGATAACTGCCTTGATGATTGATAATTTCATGGTCCGCCTCCCGGGGGAACTATTCCGAAGCTATACAATTGGTGATGTAACATTGCAGCGGCCTGTACAAGGTGTCCGTATCGAGAAGCAGGCGCTTTATTTCCTCCCTGTCCCTCCTGATCGCGTTCTCCACCAGCTTGAAACGCTCGAGGGCCTTCCGTGCCGACACCGAGCCCTTTTCCCTGCCGACATCCAACCCACCGAGGGGGCCGCTGCCCAACACGTCCTCGGAGAGTTCAGCGGACTCCAGTTCGTCGGCGACTTTCGAACTCGCACGGATGGCGGTTCTAGCCATCTCGTCACGCTGGCCGTAAATTTTCCATTGGTCCGACAGTTCCTTCCGCAGCTCCTCCGCACTCCCCATCATCCGGAGTGTCTCGTCCAGAATCTCACCGGCACCTGGCTTGGCAGCAAGTATCACAGTAGAACAGATTCCCGGAAGATCTCCGGATACCCCTCCCTTTTCAAGGTTGTAAAGCGCATGCCTCAGAGAATCGACATCGCCAGCGTTTTTCTTTATTTTCGAGGACAGGGCAAGAGCGCAGCCGTATCTTCTCAGCCACGGACTTTTTTCGACGAACTGGGTAAACGGTTTCCGGGCATTCGGAAATATCGACTGCGGCATGTCGGGCTTTATCCATCCTTGAACCTCGGCAGCATGGGGACTTTCCGAAAATCTCAGGAGAAATGCCTTGAAACCGAACTGGTTGGCCCACTCCTTGGCCTGCGCGTAGCTCTTTTCCGAAAGGAGCTTTCGTCCTTCGGCGGCAAAGCTCGACTGTGGATATCTGAACAGGAAGTATTCCATGGCTCGCGGTGAGACTTCCTCACTCGCACCTTTGAATTCGAGCGCTTCGAGTCTGCTCCGGACCGCCGGCACTCCGCTGTGCCCCTTGAAAAAAGCGAGAAAATCGTAAAGTGCCGCCACGGACGTCTCTTTAGCGGTAGCTTTAAAGGCGAGGTCCGCCACAGTGGCGGCGGTCTGCGGATCAGGGTTCGTCTTCATGATCCTGACGCACTCGTCCACGGTGTCCACCTTCAGGATCTGCTCCATTTTCGATTTCCCGACCATTTCACGGGCCTCGTCCACATGACCGCTCTCGGGATAACGGGTAACAAAGTTTTGATAACCCGCCGACGTATTGACGTCTCTCGCCATATTCCAGGCGGTTATTTCCGGAGAGGTCACGCAACCAGCGAGGACGAAGGCTAAAAAGGCAAGACAGGTTCTTTTCATACCCTTCCTTTCAAAACAAATAATATTGCATATTCCTAAACCTATAACGTTATGCGAACTTTGCACTTCGTTAATTGGATAGGAATTTGCTTTTCAGACCTTTAGAGAGTGGAATCTATCACCTTGAATTAATTGCTGTCAATTCAATTCCGAGAAGGTTCTGGGGTGGGTGAATCGTCATTGAATACGATGCCTGTACCGGCGTTAACAATGCCCCCTATTAACCTGGATTGTAGAGAAATGTGAGGTACTTGTCGCCCCGTTATGGACAATAAGGATCTCCCACAAAGGTAATTTAAGCGCCCTAACCACTTTTCACACCAACGAGTCCCGCCATATATGGCAGCCATGTAGCATATGACGGATATTGACGGTGGCTTTCCCCTCACCGGCATCCTCTTTTCCCACTTTTCATTTTACAATCAAAACGTTGCGTTCATCGTACCTGCAGGTATTCACTGGCACGTAAGTTGCTTTTACCTTCGTTGCTCAGCCTGAGCACTGCCACGTTCCTGCTTGTGTTCTTGGTGCGCCGCTTAAGAGTAGTAAACAAAGGGAGTATTCTTGGATTGGCTTATACTGTCGTTACTATTTATAAAAAAGGGGTAGGAACCATGTTTTCAAAAATCAGTATTCCATTTTTATGTTGTTCTCTTTTTTTTATTGTTTCAGCGTATGCAAACCCGGATAGCGTGGTGATTCCAAGTGAACAGGAAATAGCCGGAATTGATACCACGGCGCCTAACTCCAGCGCAGCGGTTATTACAGAGACCAGTCCCTCCCCCGTTTCCCCGCCACCGACAGCTTCCGAGTCCGGCGGAACCGAGTTTAACTGGCGACGTGACAAGGCCCGGGAGCGCAGTGCAACCGTCTCTGCCGAGCCTGGCAAATCAACGACTGAAGCGGCCTTTGAGCCGGCAAGGGTCAATTCCTGGGAAACCGGGGCCAACAAAAGCTATCTCATCCCTGCTCTCGAGGTGCCCGGGTTCCTTGGCCTGCTCAATATCTACGACCGGATCGCCTACCACGACCAAATGCAGGACGGAAAAAAAGTGTACAGTTCGACCTTTTCCAGTACCTGGGATCATCTTAAAAGTCAGAATTGGGTCTTCGACAAGGATCCTTTTAACATCAATCAATTTGCGCATCCCTACCAGGGGGCGACCATGTATGGATTTGCGCGTTCCTCCGGCCTTGGCTTCTGGGAGTCGCTCGTCTACAGCAATGTTGGCAGCTTCATGTGGAAGATGGCTGGCGAAACCGATCCACCCTCCATCAATGACCAGATCACGACCGGCAACGCGGGAAGCCTTCTCGGCGAGGCGCTGTTCCGGATGGCGGGCCTGGTGCTTGAGGAAGGCGGTGCCAAGCCCGATATCTGGCACGAAATCGGCGCGGCGATAGTATCGCCACCTACCGCTGCCAACCGTTTGGTATTCGGCGACCGGTTCAAGACCGTGTTTCCGAGCCACCAGCCGGCCACTTTCTGGCGCACTCAGATCGGCTCCAGTTTCAACAACAGCTCTCAACTGGATGCAACCATGGACTTCGCCATGTCCTATGGTCTGCCCGGGAAACCTGGCTATACCTACACACGCCCCCTGGACTACTTCGACTTTGAGATAAACGGCCAAGCCAGAGCGAGCAACCCCGTTAACAACGTCCTGCTGCGCGGTCTGCTCTACGGCAGTGCTTATCATGTTGGCAATGATTACCGCGGGATCTGGGGACTGTACGGAAGTTACGACTACCTGTCGCCAGCCATCTTCCGCGTATCAACCACGGCCCTCTCGCTCGGCACGACCGGTCAGTACTGGGTGGCCCCAGGTATTGCACTACAGGGTTCTATCCTTGGTGGTGTCGGCTTCGGAGCTGCCGGGTCGACCCCGACCGCAGAAGGTGATCGGGACTACCACTACGGCGTTGCCCCGCAGGGGCTCCTCGCCCTTCGCCTGCTCTTTGGCGACAGAGCCTCAATCGAATTGATCGGGCGTGGCTACTATGTCACCGGCTCGGGCCAATTCAACAGCCTCAGCACCAGCAGTAACGCCGTCGATAGCGCGGGAGGCTCGGAGACTATCGTCCGTATCAAGACGGGATTCAACTTCAGGGTCTACGGTCGCCATGGTCTCGGGCTCCAATACATTGAGTCGATCCGTGATTCGCAATATGGCAACCAGCCCAGCAGGTATCAACGGGACGGGACCGTAAGCCTTGTCTATACGTTCATGGGCGACTCGAATTTTGGCGCCGTTGAGTGGCGGGACAACGGCAATCGGTGATCAAAGCTGAGATGATCAGCCGGCAGGGAAGGAGACGACAACCATTGCAAAGTAAATGTGTATTCATGGTCATCGGCTGTCGGCCTAAAAGTGCCGGAAGCCCTACACCACAGAGGAGATTTCACCCATGAGTTTTTTATGACCAGATACCTGTTTGTGTGCCTGATGACCGCGGCGCTTGCCTTGCCAGCCGCTACCGCTACGGCTGGGAACGGACCTGACATCTTGGCGACTGACATCTTGACGGGCGTTGTTCCGCTAACCGGCTTGGCCGTCGCCTATTTCACGGACGATACCGAGGGCCAGAAACAGTGGCTACGCAACACCGGAGTGAACCAGGTCCTCACGACGGGCCTCCGTGTCGGCTTCAACGAGACCAGCCTGGGTGAACGTCCAAACGGCGGTGGCTATGGTTTCCCCTCCGGGCACGTGGCCTTCGTGATGTCTGGCGCGACCTTCCTGGGCCAGCGTTACGGCTGGAAATGGGGCACCCCTGCTTATCTGGCGGCCGCATACGTCGCGTATGTTCGAGTTGACGAACACAAGCATCACTTGCGAGATGTGCTTGCCGCCGGCGCATTAGCGTATGGCGTGGCCTTGCTCACGGTCACGCCGGAAACGGCATCCTGTCTGGCACCGGTTATCGGACCCGACTTTCTTGGTCTGCGCTGGCAGCGCTCCTTCTGACGTCCCACTCACCCGGGTTACGGATTCATTTAGCGTAACAAACAGGTCCAGTCATGAAAAGACTGGTGTATAATACCAACACCGGATCTCAGCAAGAGATATCGGTTGTTATACAACCTGACTGACTTCAGGCACTTCCAGCAATGTTATTTTTTTGAGATTATGAGGTTACAGAGAGATGCTGACCGAGCTACAAGGATCACCAAAACAAATAGCGTGGGCTTTAAAGATCAGAACAGAGCGGATGAATCGGTGGAATAAGTCAGACTCGATTATCTTCAAACGAGTAGAACCTACTCTTGAAAACGAAACTGCAGCATCTTGGTGGATCACTTACCGTGAGAAGGAGTTAGGGGAAGTGTTGAATTATATCCACGGGGGAAAAGGATCAATGGAGAAGGGAATGGAGAAACCGACTGCATCTCCTCTTCCTTCACCAACCATCAAGAAGACCTATGTAGCGACAGGTGACGATGGTGGAATCACTCGATATGTAGGCGAGCTGAGGGATGTAGCCACAGGGGCGGTTGTTATTGACCCTGAGTGCCCGTTTTAATGATGTGTAGTCGGCTCTTAAGCTCAACCCACCATCGGCGTTCACGTATGCCCAACGTGCAACCATAACAGTACATTCTACAATACACTTCTAGGTTGACGCGGGTCATACGTGAACGCTGATGGCAGGTCGCTATTGGAAGCCGATAACACTGCACCGACAACTCCTCTCATTCAACACGGGAGGGTTTGCACCCTACATCAGCCCGGAACCGGGATGGGCGGTGGTGCCGGCAGGCCCGGAGGCCCGGGAGGTTGCCACATATGGCATCCATGCACCATGAGGCTTCCCGAGGCCACCATTACAATAACCAGAAACAGGCGGATTTTTTTCATAGAGGATCCTTTCTATAGAAATACAGCACTCAATCTGCGCTTCATAACGATTACACACTACGATTACATCTATCGTGCCAAAGGTTCGTTGCTAATTCAAACGAGATAACATATTGGTATTGCAGGATAGATAAAGAAATATAGTACGGAGATCGACAGAAACAGACGAGGATATCCGTTCTATTTGACGAAACTGTAAAATGTCGCGGGTTGTACAACTATTCTGACAGCTTGGAGTTGTCACTGATATCTAGGGGCGGACATGCAGAGGGAGAGGCACTAACTCCAGATGACACCAGAGGGGAGCGGGACCTCTCTTATCTTTCTGCCAAGCGGCACCACGCACAGTAACAGCCTCTATCAAGTCAGCAAATCAGCATGACGATTTACGAACCATCGTTATCAGACATACACCGAAAAGCTGTCCCGTAACGCCTTTCTCTCAACGGGTGACACCGATACCGAGGGTTTTTTGTTGATTGACGAATCCGGAGTCGACGGGCGGTCTGTCGACAGAGTCACGACATCCTCAGAAATGCCGGTCGCACCGTTTCGCGCCGCAATTTTAGTAGTGTATGGTGAGGTGTCACCGTGTCCGGATATTTTCTGTTGAGCAGAGATAAACTGATTCTGAAGCCGGCTGTCGTTAACAGGTTCCATGTACGGTCACCCCTTCCTGGTAAATACGTCGGGATAGCTCCGACCTACTCCACCCGTTCCTTATTATTCTGGTTACTTTCATAGTATTGCTCCTACTTTTTCCAGATCAGTTCTGTGGCATGGTCCAGCACTGACTTAAGATCCTGAAGCGCTGTACGTTCGTAACGATTGGCAATTCTATTTAAAACCTTACAGGTTATGACGAGGTTTGTATACCAGGGCATTTTCCTCATCTCCTTCCTGTAGCAGAGTGGTTACGCTGAACTTGTATAGTCGTTCGTGAGCGGCAATGGATGCAGCATAACCGAAGCATAAGGTATACCAATTACATACCAGATACCTATTAACGCGTAGTATCTGCTTTTATCGCTCTTAACAGCGGTTATGGGGCCGTATGATGTCAAAGTTTTGAATTATTTGGATCAGACCGGAGACATGTTTATGACACAGCGGGGCTGGCATGGTTGCACATCAGCATTCGTTATAGCAGTAAAAGTCACTATTTTTTATGGGTCAAGGCGTGTGCCGTTAAGGCCACCTTTCAAGTTCCCTTCGGCTATTTTCCGGTGCGAAAGGCGGCGCAACTGGATCCTATTGAGGCGCTGCGTTACGAATGAAAAAAAGCCGCCCCCGATATGGAGCGGCCCTTTGTCTGCCGGTCAGAATGTGACGGGTATCTTTTCGCCACCCTGACACCTGTAACCTGCCGTTGTCCCACCGCTACGCTATCGTATGCCGGATATCCTTCCCCTTGACCATGAAGATAACCATCTCGGCGATATTGGTGGCGTGATCGGCGATACGCTCCAATGATTTCGAGATATAGTTGAGCTTCATGGCGCGGGAGATCGTCGTCGGATCTTCGATCATAAAGGTCAAAAGCTCCCTCTGGATCTGGGTATTAAGGTCATCCACGAAACTGTCGTCCTTGCAGACCTTGACAGCCAGATCGGCGTCACCGCGCACGAAGGCGTCGAGCGCCTCCTTGACCATCACCTCAGCCCAATGGGCCATGCGAGGGATATCGATATAGGGTTTGAGTGGCGGTTCCTCACTTAAATCCCGGGCACGTTTGGCGATGTTGGCACACTGGTCACCCATGCGTTCCAAGTCGGTGACAATCTTGAGAGCAATCGTTATAAAGCGCAGATCGCGGGCAGCCGGTTGCCGCAGTGCCAGCAGTTCCAGGCAGCGTTCATCGATAGACATCTCGGCAGCATTGATCTCATGATCAAAGGCAATGGTGTGCACGGCCAATGGAATGTCCCTGTCTACCAGCGACTTGATCGAGTTGGCAATCATCAACTCAACCTTGCCCCCCATGATCAGAATACTCTGTTTCAACTCATTCAACTCAATGTCAAATATGGTACTGATGTGTTCGCGCTGCATTGTCTCTCCTGACCCCCGATAAACGGGATAGATCGTTTACGAATTTTTCTATCAAAACACGTAGGAAACAGATTCTAACTCACTAATCCCGATAAATGGGATAGTTCGTTTACGAATTTTTTCTACCAAAACACGTAAAAAAAAGTTCTAACTCACTAACCGAACCTTCCGGTGATATAGTCTTCGGTCTGTTTTTTCTCCGGGTTGGTAAAAATTGTCCGTGTATCTCCGGCTTCAATCAGCTCCCCGAGATAAAAGAAGGCTGTTATATCCGACACTCTGGCAGCCTGCTGCATGTTATGAGTGACAATAACAATAGTATACTTATCTTTCAGTTCTTCTATCAGCTCCTCAATCTTGAGGGTAGAGAGCGGGTCAAGAGCCGAAGCAGGTTCATCCATCAGGATCACGTCCGGCTTGACGGCAATCGTCCGTGCGATGCAGAGACGCTGTTGCTGTCCGCCTGAAAGTTCCATGGCATTTGCTTTGAGCCGATCCTTGACTTCATCCCAGAGCGCAACCCGTTTCAGGCTCGACTCAACAATTTCGTCTGCATCCGCCCTGATCAGACGACCGCTCAATTTGTAGCCGGCAATAACGTTATCATAGATCGACATGGCTGGAAAGGGATTCGGTTTCTGAAATACCATGCCAACCCGACGGCGGATGAGCACGGGATTACTTGATCGATCGTAAATATCGGTATTGTCCAGAATGATGCTTCCGGTAACTCGCGCCGAGGCTACCATATCGTGCATTCTGTTTATGGAACGCAGCAGGGTTGATTTGCCGCACCCCGAAGGACCGATGATGGCGGTTACCCTGTTTTGTGGAACGTCCAGGGACACATCCTTGATAGCATGCGTCTCGCCGAAATATACGTTCAAATTTTCAATCTTAATTTTGTTTGTCATGAACCCCTCAGTCTGCTGTGGCTTTGAAAAAGTTGTAATCATATCCTGCCTTCATGATGCGCATCAGACTACGTCATGGGCTTTTGCCTGCCGAACAGCCTCGCGACCAGAGAAAGCCCGAACATGATAACGACAAGGACCAGGGCGCCGGCCCAGGCCAGACGATGCCAATCCGCATATGGTGAAATAGCAAAATTAAATATCTGCAACGGCAGCGCTGCCATCGGCTCGGTGAGTTTTCTGCCCCAAAACTGGTTGCCCAGGGTGGTGAAAAGCAACGGCGCCGTTTCTCCTGCCACACGGGCAATAGAGA
>Ga0209430_1000664_pt1 | contig 32305 bp, 32 predicted proteins | sample BarGraIncub1133A_FD_184504 | JGI IMG/M metagenome (GOLD analysis project Ga0209430, IMG submission 184504) | Arctic peat soil microbial communities from Barrow, Alaska - Barrow Graham LP Incubations 11-33A (SPAdes) (version 2) | ecosystem: Environmental > Terrestrial > Soil > Wetlands > Peat... | reverse complement strand
AGACAGATTTATGGGGATTTTGGGTATAAATCGGCCATCAGCAAGGATCTGAATTCACTGAGTTATGTCAGCGAGCCTGTGCCCGGATTGAGAATTCTCTGTCTGGATGGCATCAAGTATTACAACAATACGTTTATTTCAAAGGGTGCCAGCGCAGATATCAGGGTTACCAAAGGAGTTATTAAACCGGAAACGATGGCTTGGATCAGAACCCAGATTGCGCAGGCTAAAATGCATGGGAAACAATTTATTGGCATGATTCATCATGGGGTTGTGGAGCATTTTGACTATGAAAGTGTGTTAGCTGCGCCCTATATTCTGGACAACTCTGCGGAGTTGCAACGTACGTTGATGCTTGCCGGAGTTCGTGTTATGTTTACGGGGCATTTTCATGCATCGGACATTTCGCGAGTGGATGATCGGTTCGGGAACCATCTATACGATGTGGAAACGGGGTCTATTGTAACCTATCCGTGCCCGTATAGGATTATGGAGCTTTCTGGAAACACATTGACCATTCAAACGAAGCATATTGAGAAAATTGATACTAATTCCTCTGATAGTACTGATTTCCAGACGTATGCACGCCGCAAACTGGAGAAAGTAGTACCTGAGATTCTATCCAGTTATTTGGCTAACTATTATACGTCTATTTCGAAAACCATACCAGAATATGCACCTTCATTCATAAAAGTTCCTCAAGAAAAAGTTCTTGCGGACATGGTGCTGAAGTATTTATCCTCCAGCGGAACCAAACTTTTAATAGCAAATTTCAGGGGAAATGAGAACCTGGCTGACAGTGCAGTGCACAAACGTAAAGAATTCATCAAAGATGTGGACGAACTGATTGGGGACTTTTCAAGGAAGTCTTCCGGGATACTGGCTCCCGTCACAAGTGAAGTGTTTAAAAGAACAGCCATGTTCCGTAAACTAAAGGATGCGTCTAAAAGCATCTGGGACAACAGGGTTGAGAAGTCTTATAGGGGAAGGGATTATAAATTTCAGTTGCACGAGCCTATCAATGATTTGAATCTGGTCATTGATATTGGTAAGCTGAAGTGAATTGATATTATATAAACCCAATCTCGATCTGCGTTTTGAACGGTATCGAAAAATAAAAGGTACTACCCTGACCCACAATAGATTCTAGCCAAATCTTGCCTCCTAACATCTCAACATACGCTTTCGAAATAGACAAGCCAAGACCAGCACCTTCATGCTTTCTGTTGAAATCGTGATCTGTTTGATAAAAAGCCTCAAAAATGATATTGGTTTTTTGGGTATCTATGCCAATACCAGTATCTTTTACATAAAACACAACATCATCCCCATTTAAAAAATTCCCCAGTTCTATGGTCCCCTCGTTTGTGAACTTGACGGCGTTGTCTAATATTCGGTCTACAACCGAATCCAGTTTACCATTATCTATTAATAGGTTAGCCGAAACTGGAGTCTTACAATCAAGAACAAAATTCAAGCCCTTTTCTTCGACAAAGGGCTTAAAATGACGATAATGATCTTGAATATAACCATTAATGTTCACCACGATTGGGTTTAGTTCAATGGTGGAAGTCATGATTTTTGAGATCTCGACGATTTCGTGAATCGTATTCAATAATCGTTGTCCGCTTTTTTTCACGATTTCGGCAAATTCCATTTTCCTGGTTTGGGAAAAATCGGGATCTTCCAGAATATCCATAAACCCCATGATGCCATTCATGGGTGTTCTGATTTCATGGTATATGTTTTGAAGAAATGCTGATTTAAGATGATCGCTTTCTTCGGCCTTCGTTTTAGCCAGAATAATTTCTTCTTCGGCCTTTTTTCGGCTTGTAATATCCCTAATAACAATCATTACACCTTTTAACTGACCCTTTGAATCTTCCAAGGGTGAGGGAGAAAATTCACCCCAAAATTCGCTTCCATCAAATTTGATGCACTTAAAAACCTTGGACCGTCGTTTCATTTCGTTCTTGAGCACGTCTTGAAAACTGCTCTTAGCATCCTCGAAATTCTCGACTGCAACCCAATTAAAGATGGATTCACCAATCAGGTTGGTAGATTCAGGAATCCCTACTATTTCATATACTTTACTGGAAAGGAAGTCAATATGTCCCAAAATATCAGCCACGACGATACCATCGGGTGAAATATTAACCAAGGTCCTGTAATAGGCTTCTGATTCATTGATTTTGCTCTGAAGAATGCGTTGTTGGGTCACATCAAGTCCGATTCCAACAAGTCCGGATATTTGATTATTGGAATCAAAAAGCGGGATTTTTGTTGTTTGAATCCATTTTTGCGCCCCATTTTTATCAAGAAAATCCTCTTCCCGGTTTAAGATTGGATTTCCTGTATTAATAACAGACATATTATCTGTATGACCACGTTGGCCTACCTCATTCGGAAAAAGCTCCAAATCAGTCTTCCCCAATGTGACACTCTCCTCCGTACATCCGATATTCTCGAGATCGGCCTTATTGGAAATTACTTTACGGCCATTCTTGTCAATAAAATAAATGGGAAATGGGAGGTTGTCGATCAGGGTCCTCAATTGTTGGTGCTCTCGTTTTAAATTTTCTACTGCATGAAAATGCTCTGTATTATCTATAAACGATACAATCATATAATCGACAGATCCGTCCAATTTTCGTACACACACCATGGAAAGGGTTGCGTAAATGATGCTGCCGTTTTTTCTGATGTACCTTTTATCAAATTTGAAGTTGTCAATATCTCCGTTCTTAATTTTTTCAACAAGTTCCATATTGGCCTGAATATCGTCCGGGTGTGTGATCTGCACCCAATTCATGCCTTGAAGTTCCTCCTTTTCATACCCAATCAACCTACAAAACTCCTGATTGATTTCTATCCATACATTATCGGTTGAGTTGACACACATACCTACTGGCCCGTTTTCAAAATAGGATTTGAAGCCGTCTTTGCTTGGCTCGATTTTATAGGTGTTCATTGCTGTGTTTAAAGATTCGGCGTTTGACTTTGTTTTCGACGCAAATGTAAAAAAATGTTATTCAGATTAATACAATTCACATTATTAAAGTGCAAAAAAATGACATTTTGCAAAAAAAACCAAAAAAAATGCGAAATGTCATATCACGTATCAATAATCTTTATACCTTTGTTTCGTCTTTTTACGAAATACTAAACACAACGATGAACAAGGAACAAATTTATACAGGAGATCAAGAAAGAATGGCCAGGTATTGTAAGGCTTTAGCACATCCGGCCCGTGTGTTCATCATGGATTATTTAGCCAATAATTCGAATAAGTGTTGCTACAGTGGCGACATGGCCGACGAACTTCCCATTGCCCGATCAACCCTTTCGGAACATTTGAATGAACTAAAAAGAGCCGGCCTCATACAGGGTGAAATCAATGCCCCCTACATCAAGTATTGCATTAGCCGCACCAATTGGGAGGAAGCCAAGGCTTTGTTGGCAAAGTTCTTTGACAGAGATAGCCAGCCAGAAAATCAATCATCAGGAAGTTGTTCAATTAAATAAATACTATGGAAATCAAGATTTTAGGCACCGGGTGCTCCAAGTGCAAGACACTGGAAAAAATGACTCGTGATGTTGTTTATCAAACCGGAGTACATGCAAACATCGAAAAAGTGGAGGACATCATGGAAATCATGAAGTATGGTGTGATGTCAACACCGGCTTTGGTGGTGGATGGCGTTGTTGTCGTCAAGGGTCGGATTCCCTCTACGGATGAAATCAAAAAGGCGTTAGGTCTATAATTCAAACGATATGAAAAAACTTCTTTTACTGAGTGTTGCCCTGATTATGATGCTGGGTGGTATTTCCTGCAATGCGCAGGGTGCGAAGAAACAAGAAACGAAGGCGGTTGCCTCTGGCAAGGTTGAAGTGTATTATTTCCATTTCACGCGTCGTTGCATGACCTGCAATGCAGTGGAAACAGAGTCCAAAAAAGCGGTGGAAGCGATGTATCCGAAATTGGTGAAATCCGGGAAAATAACGTTCAAGGCGATCAACCTGGATGACGCTTCAAGCAAATTGGCAGCTGAAAAATGCGGTGCAGAAGGTCAAAGTCTTTTGGTCATTGGTGGTGGCAAGCGCATTGACCTAACCTCTCAAGGATTCATGTATGCCCTCAACAATCCAGATAAGTTGAAAGCTGAACTAAAAAAAGCCATCGATCCGTTGATTTAACATGGAAGTATTGCAACATCTTCTGGACCAATCGCAGTACGCTTTTCTGACCGCGATCATTCTGGGGCTAATGACAGCCATCAGTCCCTGCCCTTTAGCCACCAACATTTCGGCCATCGGGTTTATCAGTCGGGATTTGGAGGACAGAAAAAGGGTATTTCTGAATGGTTTGGTCTATACACTTGGGCGAGCCATCAGTTACACCGGGCTGGCCGTCATCCTGTATTTCGGAGCCAGCAAGATGAATGTGGCGATGATTTTTCAGGGCTGGGGCGAGAAAGTGTTGGGGCCATTGTTGATCGTCATTGGCCTGTTCATGCTGGATGTGTTGAAAATTAAGTTTCCAGGATTCTCGAAACTCACTGATAAAATCGGTGAAAATGGTAAGGGTAGTTACTGGAGCTCACTCCTTTTGGGAATGGTTTTCGCTTTGGCTTTTTGCCCTTACAGCGGCGTGTTGTATTTTGCCATGCTCATTCCAATGACCATTGCCAGTCCTGAGGGTTTGTATCTGCCAGTATTGTTTGCCATTTCAACTGGATTGCCAGTCATTATTTTTGCTTGGTTGTTGGCCTTTGCAGTCGGAAACGTAGGAAAACTCTACAATCGGATCAAGATCTTTGAACTGTGGTTCAGAAGGGTGGTCGGCGTAGTGTTCATCGTTGTTGGCATATACTACGTTGTCTTGTTTTTCTTGTAAAAAAATTTAAACACGCATTTCGTTTAAAGGCGAAATGAAAATTTTATGAAAATAAATAAAAAGATAGTGTTCCCGTTAGTTCTGATACCTGTATGGTTTCTTATCTACCACAGTTTACAACCCGTCACGGATTGGTTGATCGATACGGTGTTCGGTATGGAAAAAGGCAAGCATCTCACCGAGGCGTTGCGCTTCTTTATCTTTGAGTTACCCAAAGTTCTGATGTTGCTGGCCCTCATCATCTTTTTCGTCGGAATTATCCGCTCCTATTTCACAGCTGAACGCACCCGAAAGGCACTCGAAGGCAAATCCACTTTCGCAGGAAATGTGCTTGCGTCCATGTTGGGCATCGTCACTCCGTTCTGTTCGTGTTCAGCCATTCCTCTGTTTTTGGGATTTGTAGAATCGGGCGTACCGTTGGGAGTAACTTTTTCTTTTTTGATTGCATCCCCGATGATTAACGAAGTGGCTGTAATTTTGCTCTTCGGATTATTCGGTTGGAAGGTGGCTGCCATATATGTGGTGACAGGTTTGGTCATTGCCATCGTTGCCGGTTGGGTAATTGGCAAACTGAAACTCGAACATTGGGTGGAAGACTGGGTGTATAAAACTCAATTAGGCAACGCTGGTGAAAGTGATGAGAAGTTGAAATTTTCAGACAGAGTACACTTTGGTTTTGATGCCGTCAAGGAAATAGTCAGCAAGGTCTGGGTGTATGTGGCAATAGGCATTGCAGTGGGTGCAGGTGCACACGGTTTTGTACCGGAAGATTTCATGGCTGCTCTGATGGGAAAATCCGCCTGGTATAGTGTGCCTTTATCGGTACTGATCGGTGTTCCGTTGTATTCCAATGCTGCCGGCATCATTCCCATCGTTTCGGTCTTGATTGAGAAAGGTGCCTCTTTGGGTACATCGCTGGCATTTATGATGGCTGTGATCGGGTTATCGCTGCCTGAAATGATCATACTGCGTAAAGTTTTGAAAATGCCGTTGATCCTGACATTCATCGGGATTGTGGCAACGGGAATCGTGATAGTGGGGTATTTATTCAATTATTTATTTTAAAACCGATTCATTCATGGGAACAAAATCAGTAAGTTTTATTGGGGGAGGTCGTATTACTAACATTTTCCTCCAAGCGTTTGAAAACAGTCAAATGACCTTTGATAAGGTATTCGTGTTTGACACCAACAGTGATGCTTTAAATCTGTTGAAATTGAAATTTCCTTACATTATTTCAACGGATGTTTTAAGCGAAGTCGTTCATAGTGAAATCGTTTTCATGGCCATTCATCCGCCGGTTATGTTGGAGACTCTATCCAAAATAAAGGGGGTTTTGAACAAAGAGACATTGCTGGTTTCCTTGGCTCCCAAAATAACAATGGAGAAAATGGCAACTGCATTGGACGGCTTTTCAAACATAGCTCGAATGAACCCGAGTGCTTCAACCATTGTAAATAAGGGAGTCAATCCGGTTGCTTTTGATAGTAAGGTTTCAGCAGTGACCAAACTCCGATTTTTGAAAATGATGCAACCACTAGGCTTAACTCCTGAAGTTGCAGAATCTAAGATTGAAGCTTACGCAGTAATTAGCGCAATGGGGCACACTTATTTCTTTTTCCAATTGCAGAAACTAAAAGACTTGGCTGTACGTTTCGGAATGGATGAAATGGAGGCTCAGGCAGTAATCACCGACATGTTGTGGGGAACAACGGAGACCCTGTTCAAATCGGGATTGACGTATGATGAAGTAGCGAATTTGGTCCCTGTTAAACCAATGGGAGAAGTAGAAGAAACCATCAAGGGATTCTACGACCAATATTTGACGGGCATTTTCAATAAAATCAAACCTTAAGACAATTTAACCTTAATGATCGCAAGGGTCTTTTAATTATTGAATTTTATGTCGTATGTTTGCGTCATACAACACAACAATATAAACTATGACCAAATCAGACGAATTCAGCAAAGAGCTACAGGAGCTGGCAAAGTTTGCCAAAGTAATTTCTCACCCTGCAAGACTAGCCATTCTTCAATTTCTGGCAGAAACAAAGACCTGCATTTCAGGCGATATTTCGGAGGAACTGCCATTAAGCAGAACTACTGTTTCACAGCATTTGAAAGAATTAAGGGATATGGGTCTGATACATGGTGAAATTGATGGCTTGAAAATCAATTATTGCCTTTGCAGCACCAGCATTGGCGAAAAGCTGGAACTTTTTGATACATTTTTTGGTAAGATTAAAGCATTTGAAATCTCCTGCAACACAGAAAAACCTTGTTGATCAACCTAACAATACTATAAACTATGAAAATTTCTATCAAATTCCGGTTAATGACGTTGCTCCTAGCAACGATAACAACCTTTTCAGCTTGCACCAACTCCAATGCAGAAAACAAACAAACAAGTGCCAAAAAAGGTGCTCAAGAAAAGGTTCAGACTGAACAAAAGAAATCCAAAGCCAACTCACCCCTACAGGCTGAATTGAACAAAGCCAAAACTGCTGGAAAAGCGGTCTTTGTTGTGGTGACCGGAACAGGAGCAACGGAAGTCGACAAGGCAACATCAATTGCAAAAGCGGCAGTCGGCATTAAAAAAAATGCATTGGTGATGAAGTTGGACAGAGATTTGCCAGCAAATGCTGAACTGGTGAACGAATGGGGCTTATCAGGTGCTCCACTGCCCCTCATTTTGATCGTTTCAGCAAAAGGCTACCCGACAGGTGGGTATATTCTTGCTGATGCAACCGCTGAAAAAGTTGCTGCATTGGTACCTTCACCAAAATTGGATGATGTATATGCTGCGCTAAATTCTAAAAAGCCAGTATTTCTGGTCCTATCTAAAAAATCCAACATCGATAAACCAAAAATGCTAAGTTCATGCAAATCAGCCTCTACACAATTAAAGGGTAATGTTGCTATTGTTGAGATAGATATTACAGATCCCAAAGAAACTGATTTTATCAAGAGTCTTAACTTGCAGTGCCCAGCCAACACAACTTCCGTAATGGTTTTGAATAATGCGGGGCAAACAACTGGGCTGTTTAAAGGTAAAGTTGTAGCTGCTGAATTGGTTTCAGCAGCTACAAAGGTAGTTAGTGGTTGTTGTGGTACAAGTTGCGCTCCCGGCGGTTGTTAATTACGACTAACCAATTATGCGATTAACTGATTTAACATTAAAGGAACTGTGGCATCGAAAGTCGCAGCTTACATCAGGCTTATTGGCCATTACATTGGGTATTGGCGTGATTGTAGGAATTCGAACCATTTCGGTCGTTTCTGAAAAAGCGATTGCTGTGAACCTTGATAACTTAGGTGCAAATATCTTGGTATTACCACAAGCCGCTAGTGTTGACAATTACTATTCGGCTGATATTGATGCACCTACTTTTCCAGAAAGTTATGTGGAGAAAATAGTGATCTCAACTTTACCTGGTGTTGATAACATGTCGCCAAAGCTGACACGCAGAGTCAACATCGGAGCGTACAAAATAGTTTTGACTGGCATCTTGCCAAAAAGTGAGATAGCCTCTAAACCTATTTGGCAACAGGGTGGCTTGGTTGGCAATCAAGTGATTGCAAGTTGTGCTCCCAAACCTGGATCAAAACCAGCCAAGTATTTGAATCCAAAATTGCAACGAAAAGGAATTGACAATCTTGCAATGTCGGATTGTTTTATAGGTTCAGCTGTTGCCCAAAAACTCAGTTTGAAAGAGCAATCCAAACTGACCATCGAGGGAAAAGAGTTCACCATTGTAAAAGTGTTGCCCGAAACCGGGACCATAGATGATGACCGAGTTTTCGCCAATCTTCATACAGTTCAGGCTTTGTTGGGAACAGGCGAGCAGATTAGTGCCATAGAAATTATGGGCTGTTGCAGTGAAATTTCGGATGGTCTATTGAGCAAATTAAGGAATGTACTGCCCGACACCCGCATCACAACCATCAGTCAGATCGTTTCGACACAAATTGAAACAAACCGCATGATGAATCGACTTTCACTAGTCTTTCTAATTATTGTTCTTATTGTTGGAGGCATTTCAATAGGTAACTTCATGTGGGCAAATGTAAACGAGCGCAAAAAGGAAATAGGAATACTGCGGATGATAGGATACCATAAACGTCATATTTATTATCTCTTGGTGCTGAAAGCATTAATCATGGGTATTATTGGTGGCATTGCCGGATTTATTTTCGGAACCTTGGTTGCTGTTTGGCTAGGGCCGAAGTTTATTGGAATTGAAGTGAGCCCCATCTATATGTACCTTCTTTTATCTATTGCTCTTTCTATGCTCATTTCGGTAGTGGGGTCAATCATACCGGCATATATGGCTGGAAAAATTGAACCTTTTTCAAATATGCAGGAGGACTAATTATGCTGATACAAATCAAAGATCTAACTAAAACGTATCTGCGACACGATGGCGCCATCAACGCCGTAGATAATCTTTCACTTGAAATTCCGAAAGGCTCCTTTGTAACGATAACCGGGCCTTCGGGCTCTGGCAAAACAACGTTGTTGTTAATATTGGGAGGATTGCTGAAACCGACTGCTGGCAAAATGAGCTGTGACAACCAGGAACTGAATTTGCAGAAAGAAGAGGAAATGGCGACTTTCAGAAGCAATCATGTGGGTTATGTCATGCAAAGTTTTGCGCTTATTCCCTACTTGACGGCAGTTGAGAATATTACCATTGCACTGAACGTTAAAGGAAAGAACAATAGCCAATTACGAGCATTGGAATTGCTAAAATGGGTAGGTTTGGAGGATCGCACATCGCATTATCCTAAAGAACTTTCAGCTGGGCAACAACAACGTGTGGCTATTGCCCGTGCATTGGCCAATAATCCCGATTTACTGCTTGCCGATGAACCGACGGGAAATCTCGACCCCAAATTATCGTTGGAAATACTGGAAATGCTGAAGGATATCAACCAAAAGCAAGGAACAACCGTTATCATGGTAACGCACAGTCCAATGGCTGCAGAATATGGCAATACTAAAATTCAATTAGATAACGGAAAAATTAATAACTTATGAAAGTTCTAATATTATGCACCGGCAACAGTTGCCGAAGTCAAATGGCTCATGGATTTCTGCAATCCTTCGATCCGAACATTACGGTTTGTTCAGCGGGCACCGAGCCGGCCGAGCAAATCAATTCCAAAGCTGCAGTCGTTATGAAGGAAGTGGGTATAGACATCACTTCGCATTACCCCAAAATGGTTGATTTGTACATCGACGAGGAGTGGGATTACGTGATTACGGTTTGTGATCATGCGAATGAAACCTGCCCGATGTTCAGCGGGAAAGTGAAACACCGTCTGCATTTGGGTTTTGAGGACCCGTCAGAGGCTACCGGTTCAGACGAATACATTTGGAGTGAATTCCGCCGGATTCGAGATCAAATCAAGAATAGGTTTTACGATTTTTATAAAAATGAAATGAAATAACCATGGCGTTGCCTTTAAATTTTGAGTTGTTCAAACCCGTTGCATTAAATGTGCCGACGGTTTCCTCCAAATTGGGATTCACAGACAGGATAGGGGCAGTTAAAATGCGGATGGGGTTCGGCAGAGATCATTACTCGGTTAAACCCGGATTGTATCGAATCGGCAAGCCGGACAACAATTCCGACGTATTGATTTCAGCCAATTACAAACTTAGTTTTGATATGCTTCGAAAGTGCTTGGATGGATTGAGCCTATGGATTTTGGTGATAGATACGAATGGAGTCAATGTATGGTGTGCGGCTGGAAAAGGATCGTTTGGCACCGAAAAAGTAGTGAAAAGCATTAAAAACAATTCGCTGGAACACATTGTCAAACATCGAAGGATTATTCTTCCTCAACTTTGCGCGCCAGGAGTCTCAGCGCATCTGGTAAAGGAGCAAACAGGTTTCAAGGCGATTTTCGGTCCTGCGTTGGCTAAAGATATTAGGGCGTTCCTTGCTGCCGGATACAAAGCCACACCTGAAATGCGGAAGATGACTTTTCCAATGAAGGAACGGGCGAAGTTGATACCGAATGATTTCATGTATGGAAAATTTAAATTACTAGCCATTTTAGCCGGTTTGTTTTTCCTTTCTGGTTTGGACAGATCGGGGTTTCTGTTTCAAAAAATGCTTTCGACAGGCTTGTTTCCGGTTCTGAATATTGCTGCAGCCTACTTTGCTGGTATCGTTTTCGGACCGCTTTTCCTAACGTGGATTCCGTTCAGGGCATTTGCTTTAAAAGGAATGTTTTGGGGAACGCTCTCTACCATCGTGCTGAATTTGATTTGCAGTGTTTCGCTGCTTGAAGCAATCGCACTTGGCTTGATGAATGTCAGTATTGCATCGTTTATGACAATGAATTTCACAGGTTCATCTACTTACACCTCGTTGTCAGGGGTTCAGAAGGAAATGAAATGGGCAGTTCCGCTTCAAATTGGCCTGATTATAGCGGGTATCATTCTATTTATTGTTACAAAATTATTTTAACCATGCAGTATTTAAAAAATGTCGTCACGTTGAAATTAGACCAGAAATTGTGTACTGGTTGCAGCGTGTGCGCCATCGTTTGCCCTCGGGCGGTCTTTGAAATGCGGGATAAAAAGGCTCAAATTCTGGATATTAATGATTGCATGGAATGCGGAGCCTGTGCACTCAATTGCAAAAGTAATGCCATCTCCGTCAGAGCAGGTGTTGGATGTGCCGCTGGAATTCTAAACGGGATTCTGAAGGGCACGGAGCCTTCCTGCGATTGTGAACATTCTACCAAAAATTGCTGTTAATATGAAAACTCGCCTAAACTTTCTCGATCGATACCTTACGCTTTGGATTTTCTTAGCAATGTTTCTTGGTGTGTTTGCTGGTTGGTTCAGTCCGAATGTGGCTGAATTCTGGAACAAAATGTCAGTTGGTGTTACCAATATTCCAATTGCCATCGGCCTGATCATCATGATGTATCCACCCCTGGCTAAGGTAAAATACGAAGAGCTGGGGGATGTTTTCAAGAATACAAAAATCCTGGGATTATCGCTGGTGCAGAACTGGCTTATCGGACCCATCCTGATGTTCGTGTTGGCCATTGTTTTCCTGCAGTTCAATCTGGATTATATGTACGGCCTCATCCTGATTGGGTTGGCCCGTTGCATAGCCATGGTGATCGTTTGGAACGACCTCGCACATGGAGATAGGCAATATGCGGCTGGTTTGGTGGCATTCAACGCTATTTTTCAGGTCTTACTGTTTTCGGTATATGCCTGGTTCTTCATTGCCGTACTGCCCGGTTGGTTCGGCTTGCCGGTAAATGATGCCGTGGCGGCCATCACCATTGGTGAAATTGCTAAAAGTGTTATGATCTATCTGGGAATTCCGTTTGCCGCAGGGTTCCTGTCAAGGATCTTTTTGCTAAGGCTGAAAGGCAAAACCTGGTTCGAAACGAAATTTGTACCCAAAATTACCCCGCTCACCCTTATTGCATTGCTTTTCACCATCATTGTCATGTTTTCGTTGAAAGGGGAATATATCGTGAAGCTTCCTCTTGATGTTGTACGCATTGCCATTCCGCTGGTTATATATTTCATCATCATGTTTCTGGGTTCCTACTTTATGAGTCGAAAAGCAGGTGCCAATTACGAACAGGCCACAACCCTTTCCTTCACCGCCGCCAGCAATAATTTTGAATTGGCCATTGCTGTGGCCATTGCTGTTTTCGGCATCAATTCAGGCGAAGCCTTTGCGGCTGTTATTGGTCCACTGGTCGAAGTACCGGTAATGATAGGCCTTGTAAATGTAGCGTTGTGGTTTAAGAAAAAACGATACTAAAAAATACAGCCCGGCAGAATCAAATCTGCCGGGCTGTTCCTGGATGTTCTATCTTATAAAAGTAGTAGTTAATTGTATGCTACAGTCACACTAAAGGTACCTGTATAGGATGCAGGAACGGCTGCGGAAGTAACGGTCAGGGTTCCACCTACGTAGAATTCATCGTTGGTTCCAATGGTTCCACCTGTAGTGTTGGAACAGGTAAAAGCTGTAATGCTCAGATTGTTTGTTAAATACGATATTGTTTGAGGGGTGGTAGGAATCGTTATGGCGTATGTTTTACCGACTTCACCACCGACTGTAAATTTTGCAGCGGTTTGTGGTGCACTGGTCAGAACAACAGCATCACCGGAAGTTACACTTACGGAAGGGGCAGCGACAGAACCAACTACGATGGTAGAGCTTGCAGCACCGCGTGCAATAACACCAAAATCAAGCGCTTGAGAATTGGCCAAAGTGATCGGTGTAATGATGCGGGCCTTGCTTTGAACACTAACAGTTTTGTTGGCAACATTGTCAGTAGCAGTGGCAGATAATATGAAGGTGACGATCGTAACTACGGTAAGAATTATTTTTTTCATGACTTATGTTTTTTTCTTTTTACACTACAAAGATACGGCATCATTTAGAAGCATCATCAAAAATAACAATACAGAAGGGAAACATATGTTCGGAATGTCGGGATACAAAAAGGATACATCAATGCAACAAACAATTGTTACATACTGATTATCTGAGCTTTATAAAAAATGACGTCTTGGTATTCCAAAACGCCATTTAAAATATTTTGTAAACAATTGGAATTTAAAATCCCGCAATAACACCCATGAATGCGGCTACCGTTAAGGAGGCGCCACCGATCAGTCCACCATCCACATCCGGGTTGGCGAAAAGTTCTTTGGCATTCTTATCGTTGCAGCTTCCTCCGTACAGGATGGAGCAGTCGTCAGCTACAGTAGCACCGTATTTGGCAACGAGTACGCCACGGATGAAGGCGTGGATTTCTTGAGCTTGCTGAGAAGAAGCAGTTTTACCGGTACCAATGGCCCAAACGGGTTCGTAAGCCAATACAATTTTGCCGAAGTCTTGAGCACTCAGTTCGAAGAGGGCTTCCTTGATCTGGGTTTCAACCACTTCAAATTGTTTGCCGGCTTCGCGTTCTTCAAGCACTTCTCCGATGCAGAAAATGGGAGTCAGGCCGTTCTCGAGGGCCAAAAGGACCTTTGTTTTCAGAATTTCGCTGGTTTCGCCGTAGTAAGCGCGACGTTCGGAGTGACCAAGAATGACGTATTCAGCTCCAGTGGACTTAACCATGGAGGCAGAAATTTCACCCGTGTAAGCACCAGAGGTGTGGTCAGCACAGTTTTGTGCGGCAACACCAAGTTTGGTAGAATCAACGACACCAGCAACAGAAGCCAAGTGTATATAAGGTGTACCGATGACAACATCGCAGTTGACGGTGGTAGCAACCAAGGCAGCATTCAGTTCGGTTGCCAGGGCAACGCCTTCTTGCAGATTCTTATTCATTTTCCAGTTACCTGCAACAATGTTCTTTCTCATTTCTTAAATATTTATGTGATTAGTAATTTTTTTATTCGTCATTTTTCTCAAACCTGATCCATCTTCTGGAGTATTTGTTGTATCGAAAGCGATAGCCACTGTGCATCAGAAAGAAGAAAAAAAGCGGAAGCAACAACACCAGCGTCAAACCGCCTATCAATTTTCCAACAGAGGGATAGGCAATGGCGCCATAAGGAAGTTGATCCAATGGTTGCTTTACAACTGAAAAATCGGGTACATCCCTGAAACTCCATTTTTGGTAGACAGTTCCGTTTTTCAACAAAATCAATCCCGGATTGGAACGGATCATCGTTTTTAAGGTCCTGTCATCTAAAGGACAAAAGGTCATTTCATCATCATACTCGTATTTCCAGTCTTCTACGGAGCGAGTATTGGAATTGGTCAGGCCAAGGAAACGGTAGCCATATTTGTCTGCATAGAGCTTGACATCCATGATTTCCTGCATCCGGCTGAAATTCATATCTTCCAGATTGTTGCTGACAAATAGGAACGTATAGGATGGGTCAGCCAAAACTTCTTTGGTGATGTCGCCCAACACCGGATGTTCGAGTACGAAATCATGAATGGGTGCGCGGTAGCCTTGACGTATGGCAATATCTTCACGATCAACAAATTTCCAAGTGGTATCTGAGAAGGGTGCCTGTTCCAAGGTGAACTTTTTGCTCACTCCGTTTTTTTCATAAACAAACATTGTTGTAATGGAGTCCGTAGCAGCACCCGCAGGAACTTTCATCAAAGCAGGCAGATTATTGCCAATTTTATAGGGAAGAAAATCAATCAGGGGTAAATGCCGGTATGAATACGTGGAAACCATCAGTGGGAACAGGATGCACCAGAGTGCTGTATAAAAAGAAGTGTGCTTACCATAGAAAGTGATGAACATGTCATTCCGCCAATATACAAAGAAGGCAAGGGCCAGCAGCACCAGATTTTTGATAAAGGTGACGGTATTGCTCAGCACCAACGCATCACCAAAACAACCACAATCGGTCACGGGATTAGCAATGGCAATGTATAGGGTCAAGGGGGTCAGAAAGAGCATGAACAACAGCAGCAACAGGGAGATGGTGCGTTTGTATATTCCTATGAGCAAGGCTATTCCCAAAAAGAATTCAGCAGCTGAAAGCAAAACGGAGAGCAAGAACGACAGGTCCTTGAAATAAACCAATCCGAAGGATTCCAGATAGTCGTTGATCTTATAGGTGCTACCTAATGGATCTATGGCTTTTACAAAACCTGAGAAAACAAAGCAAAGGCCAAGTAGCAATCTAGCTACATTGACCAAAATCATCATGTGTTTGTCTGACAGCTTCATGGGCTCTATTTATTCGTCAAATTCCAATCGAATCAATCCGAAAAGCGCGTAATTCATCATGTCCAGATAGTTGGCGTCGATGCCTTCCGACACCAACGTTTTTCCACCCAAGTCCTCCATTTGTTTGGTACGGTGAAGCTTCATCAGGATAAGATCCGTGTAAGACGGTATGCGCATGCTGCGCCAAGCTTCATCGTAATCGTGGTTTTTATCCAACATCAGGCTTTTGGCCTGTGTCATTTTTTGGTCATACAGGTTCATGGCTGCTTCTACGGTCAGGTCCACTTGATCGGCAGAACCGAGCTCGAGTTGAATGAGGCCTACAACGCCATAATTGACAATACCCATGAATTCAGGGCGAATACCTTCATCCACCTTGGCATTCCCTTTGGTTTCTAAGCTCCGAATTCGGTTCGCTTTAATAAAGATTTGATCTGTAACGGATTGTGGGCGTAGAATACGCCAAGCAGCTCCGTAATCGTGCAGTTTTTTTGAAAAAACGGAACGACATTGAGCGGCTACGGCGTCAAATTGTGCGTTGGTATCTGCCATTGGGCATTAGTTTGCTTTATGGCTACAAAAGTACGAAAAAAATACGTGAAATAGAATCAAGAAAGCCTCAAACGTTGCCCCGGACGAATGGATGCCTTGGTCTTAATATTATTCAGCTTGCAAAGTTCCGTAATCTTCATGCCGTTATCAGCAGCAATGCGGTACAAAGAATCGCCTTTACGGACTGTGTGGAACTTCACCCTGGAATATTCGCCTTTGGCGTACTTGGAATTATCGGCTTTGTTGGCAAAATCGGGGCCAGCTGGTGCTGCATGCACTCCAAAGTAGACACCACCTGAATATTTGATGCGTTCTTCAAAAGTCTTTGCTTTTGCAATGAAATACCTTTTGGTTAGTGGTACATAATCTTCAAAGCTGAAGAGTTTGGCCGGATTGATTGGATTTCCGTAAATACGAGTTTCAAAATGAAGATGAGGTCCGGTCGATCTACCGGTGTTGCCACCAAGACCGATGGGTTCGCCAGCTTTCACATCCTGATTGGGGGCAACCAGAAAATGGGACAAGTGGGCGTAAATGGTTTCAATGCCTTCGTGGTTGCGCAATACGATATAATAACCATAACCACGACGGTTGAACTGACGGATACGTACACGACCGCTGAACGCTGCACGGATGGTATCACCAACTTTAAGTCTAAGGTCGATGCCATTGTGAAAACCACGACGACCACGGGGACCGAACGGAGAGGTGACCTTACCGAGTACAGGCGGATAATAGTTGGCAATGTTGATGTAGAAACTGTCCTTCATATTGCCGATGTTCATGCCATAGGGATTCACGGCTGAATTGTTCCAGCTTCCGTAAAGTCCTTCATACAAGTCTCCTTGTTCTTCGTCCTCTTCCAGTTGTTTGGTGATAACGGAATCCAGAGCGGCTGCATTGCGGCCGTAGCGGATATTCACAGTGTAATTGTCCTGTGCGCTAACACCTAAAACAATAGTGAAAAGTAGAAGAAATAAGGTTTTGTAAAAATGCATAATAATTCGTTTCAGCAATGAAAAAAGTCATCGGCGTTATCCCCGACTTTTCAAAGATAAAAATTATTATTCAACAATAAAAACTGATTAAGCTTTTTTTTGAATAATAAATCAACTGATTACGCCCCAATTTATTTTTTTGGCAAACAATTTACGCAATTGCCTTTTGTACACAACATTCTCAGGTTGAGCCAACTCGGGATCTTCTTCAAGGATATTTCTTGAGATATTCCTAACATGTTCGACCAATTGGCCGTCTTTGGCCAGATTTGCAATTTTTAGGTCAAAAGGGATGCCGCTTTGCTGAGTTCCTTCTAAATCTCCTGGACCACGGAGCTTGAGATCGGCTTCTGCAATTTCAAATCCGTCGTTGGTCGAAACCAGTATATCCATGCGTTTACGGCTTTCTTCCGAAAGTTTATACGCCGTAACGAGGATGCAATAGGATTGTTCGGCACCTCGGCCTACCCTTCCGCGCAATTGATGCAACTGAGACAAACCGAAACGTTCGGCGCTTTCGATGAGCATCACACTGGCATTTGGCACATTCACACCGACTTCGATGACTGTAGTGGCCACAAGAATGCGGGTTTGACCCGAAACAAACGCCTGCATGTGTGCATCCTTCTCGATGGGTTTCATCCTGCCGTGCACCATACTGACCTTGACTTCAGGAAAGGCTTCCTGAATGTGGATGTAGCCTTCTTCCAGGTTCTTAAAATCCATCTTCTCGGATTCGCTGATAAGGGGGTATACGATGTAAATCTGACGACCAACTTTGAGTTGTTCACGCATGAAAGCATACAACGGGCCCTTTTTTCCGTCGAAACGATGCTGCGTTTGGATGGGTTTGCGGCCTGGCGGTAATTCGTCAATGACAGAAACATCGAGATCTCCATAGACAGTCATGGCCAATGTGCGGGGGATCGGAGTCGCTGTCATCACCAGCACATGGGGCGGGTTTTCGTTTTTGCGCCACAGCTTGGAGCGCTGTTCCACACCGAAACGATGTTGCTCATCTATGACTACCAGACCGAGATTGTCGAATTGCACTGTTTCTTCGATCAGTGCATGGGTGCCAATTAAAATCTGGATGTCACCGTTTCGAAGTCCTTCGTGCAACGGAATCCTGTCCTTCTTTTTGGTGGAACCGGTGAGTAAGGCCACTTTCACGGGCATGTCTTGCAAAAACGACTGGATGGTTACGAAGTGCTGATTGGCTAAGATTTCGGTGGGGGCCATGATGCAGGCCTGAAAACCATTGTCAGCAGCAATCAGCATGGACATGAGTGCCACCAACGTTTTTCCGCTGCCCACATCGCCCTGAAGAAGGCGGTTCATTTGACGGGGTTTCCCCAGATCGGCCCTGATTTCCTTCAGCACCCGCTTCTGTGCATTGGTCAGATCGAAGGGAAGATATCGATGGAAAAAAGTATTGAAGAGTTCTCCGATGCTTTCGAACGGATAGCCCCGGTATTTTTTGTCGCGTTCCTTTGTGTAGCGCAGAATATGGAGTTGCAAGTAAAAAAGTTCTTCAAAAGTGAGGCGGTAACGGGCTGCCTTGAGTGTCTGTGCATCGGTCGGCTGGTGTACCTGAACCAATGCATCGTGCAAAGGCATGAGTTTGTGATTTTTAGTGAAGCTTTCGGGCAGGGTTTCCGGAATGCGCTCCTGAATGCTGCGTATGAGACTGGCCTCGATATTTTGCACTGCCCTGGAATTCAAGTAGTGCGTCTTCATCTTCTCAGTCGTGTTGTAGAAAGGCTGTAGGCCTGGCATTGGGGCGGAAGTAGCCGTTGGTGCCGGATCCACGTCGGGATGTGCTATGGAAAGCTGATGGCCATACACGGAAGGCTTGCCGAACACAAGGTAATCGACATCGGTCTTGTATTTGTCCACAATAAACTTGACGCCTTTGAACCAAACAAGTTCCAAGGTGCCGGTGCCGTCTGAAAACGTTGCCGATAGCCTCTTGAACCTGCCCTCGCCTACCATTTTGAATTGCTGAAACCGCCCGATCACTTGAATGTACGGAATATTCGAAGTCAGTTCGCCTATGGTGTAGATTTTGCTGCGATCAATGTATTTATACGGAAAATAATACAGCAAGTCTTCCTGACTGAAAATGTTGAGTTCTTTCTTCAGGATATCTGCCCGGGCCGGTCCGACGCCAGGTATGTACATCAATTCTTTGCTTGCGAGGTCGAGCACCTTGTTATTTTAATAGTTGTTCTGCCAGGAGCAGGTCCTGTGGTGTGGTAATCTTGATATTTTCGCGGCTGCCTTCCACCAGCGTGATTTCATATCCGGCCGCTTCAGCAACGGAGGCATCGTCGGTAAAAACATTCTGATAAGGCTGTTCATAGGCTTTCTTAAGGATTTCAGAACGGAAGGTCTGTGGCGTTTGAACGGAGCGGAAAAAGCTGCGGTCTTCAGAAAAGCTGCGCTCTCCTTCGATGCGTCGGATACTTTCGATCAGTTCAAAAACGGGTATGACAGCCCCAAAGGCAGCTGCTTTTTCAAAACACAGTTTTATTAGTTCCACACTGACCAAGGGTCGAACACCGTCGTGAACGGCTATCAAACCTTCTTCCTGAATTAATTTTAAACCATTGCGTACGGATTCAAACCTTACTTCACCTCCGGTCGCAACTTGATGTTTTACCGTAAAGTTGTACTTTTTACAGAGTTCTGCCCAATACTCTTGATGCTCAGCTGGCAAAACCAGAATGATTTCTGTTTTCGGGTCAGCTTTGCGAAAGGCTTCCAGCACATGCATCAGCACGGGCTTACCCGCCAGAAGCAAAAATTGCTTGGGAAGGTCGGCACCCATGCGCAGGCCTTTACCTCCGGCTAGAATCAGTGCGAACGTTTTCATTCTTTTTCGAAAACTGCCTGAATTTCAACATCGGTTTCGTAGAGTTTCTGCCTACACGCTTGCAGAAGTTCAGTGGCTCGTTTTACCAGACGGGTCAGTTCGTCCACATCCGGGTCGTTTTTGCTAAGCGCATCAAGGATCTGTTCCACTTCTGCCATGGCGGCATTGTACGAAAATTTCTTTTCACTCATGGTATGTATCTGTTTGTTGTATAGTACTATATATGACGCCGTCGCGTAACTTGGTTTGGATTTCGGCGCCGGGTTGCAAATCTTGAATGGACTTCAGAATTTTGCCTTGATACAATGTCAAAGAGAATCCTCTTTTAATCATAATTTCTGGCGAAAACGTTTCCAATCGGCTTTCCAGCATGCCAAGGCGGTGTTTATGTTGTTCCAACAGAGTTTGAACACGGTAGTTCAGTTGTGTCGTTTTCTGGTCTGCATCTTGTTTTCGAACCAGTACCAATTGATTGGCACGACGGTACAATTCTGCTTGATTGCGTTCCACCTGAAGGTTGGCACGATGAAGTCCGTCGGAAGTCGTGCGATGGAGTCGTTCGGTATTGGACTGAAGTCTCCGTTTATACGATTCGAGCAATTGCCCAACCCGCTGCTGGAGCTTGTCTACATTCGTATCTAATCTGAAGGCCTCGCTACTCAGGCAATCAAGCAGGTGTTCTGCTGCAGCGGTCGGTGTTTTCACTGAAGTATGGGCCACCAGATCCAGGACTGAAGAATCTCGGTCATGGCCGATTCCGGTAAGCAATGGCAGAGGATATTGGGCACAATAATAGCAAAGCTCATATTCATCAAAGCATCGCAAATCGGTCGTGGCTCCTCCACCCCGGATAATGACCACCACATCGAATTCTTGTCCCGACGACTGAACTTTATTAAGAGCATTCATAATGCTGTCACTTGCAGTTTCTCCCTGCATGGTGGCTGGAAAAAAAGTAGTTTTGAAGGAAAAACCGAAATCATTGTGGTGAAGCTGATCCATGAAATCCTCATAACCGGCAGCACTGGGCGAAGAAATGACGGCAATTCGCTTGGGCAGGATGGGCCATTCCAACTCCTTATTTAGTTCAAAAACGCCATCCTCGGTAAGTTGACGGATCACTTCCTGCCTACGCAAACTCAGATCCCCAATGGTATAGGCGGGATCGATGTCCCGGATAACCAAACTAAATCCGTACAGTTCGTGAAAATCGATAGAGACTTCTGCCCGAATTTTCTGGCCAGCCTGCAAATGTGTTCCGGTCTGTTGTTCAAAGACTTGTTTAAGCTCCATCCAAACGTTGGCCCAAATGGTGGCCCGTGCTTTGGCACAAAGAGCATCTGATTTTTCGCGTTTCTGAACCAGTTCCAAGTAGCAATGTCCGGAAAAATGCTCCTTGCATTCGCTGATCTCAGCCTGAATCCAATAGGTATCTGGAAATTCCCGGCGCAGGCGGTTCCGGACCAATTGATTGAGATCCAGGAGAGTCAAGGCTTCCATCATCGTTGTACCAAGATTTTTTGGGTTGCCTGACGAACGCCGGAAACAATGAATTCAACCAGATAGATGGAATTGGGCAAATTGCTTACATCCACGCTCAGAGCACTTCCCGAGAGGGTCTTTTCCAACACTTTCCGTCCGAATGAATTGTATAAGACAACCTTGACGGATTCCTGGGTGGCCATAAAGCTGGCCAAAAACAGTCTATCCGATGCCGGAGAAGGATAACAGTAGAAACGATCCAATTGGTTCTGATCCAGAGAATTCCTGATGGTAAGCCACAATTTCTGAGCATTGGGAATACCGTAGCCATACAGGGAATCGGGGTTCAAATATCGATCACTGCTTTCAATGATTTTTTTACGGAGATCCGAAGCTTTCAACATAGGCAGGGCATTCCAAATGCAGGCTGCCATTCCGGTGATCAATGGTGCGGAAAAGGACGTTCCACTGCCGTAGGTAATAGCACCGACGCCATTGATGACGGTATTGTTGACACCCATTGCCATGATATCGGGTTTGATACGCCTATCTGACGTTGGCCCGATGGAACTGAAGGTCCCTCTGTTCAAATCAGACTGAACAGCTCCAACGGTCAATACATTGGGAGCGTCGGAAGGGAAACTGATTTTCCGCCAGGCTTTATCGCCGTCATTCCCGGCACTACTGACTACCAATATACCTTTGGATGCGGCAATGGTCGCCGCTTGGGTAACAAAGGCTGTTTTTCCATCCAGTTGACTTTTCGTATAAGAAAGGGATGGAATATCAAACTCCGTATAACCCAATGAACTGGTGATGATGTCGGCACCGATGCTGTCGGCGAATTCAGCTGCTGCAGCCCAGTAGTCTTCTTCTATGGGAAATTCTGTCGAAGCATCTTCCGACCGAAGCAGACAATAACTCGCTTCCGGTGCCGTACCGACAATCAGATACGGTTTTTGGGAAGCCATCAGTGACAAAACAGACGTTCCGTGAGCTTGTTTCGTATAGATGGAAGTCGGGGGATAAATGAAATCGCGGGTAGCTTTCAGCTTAAGATCCTTGAAAAAAGAGATGGTGTCCACTCCAATAAAACCGGCATCAATGATTGCAATGGTCATGTTGCTCCCTTTGAATCCAGCATTGTGCAGGGCATCCAGACCCAGCATTTCAACTTGTGTTTCGGCCTGTCCGTAATAATTGACGGAATCGGTCAGGTACTTATTTTTTGGAAGGAGCTTCTTTTTTGTCGCAAACTTTTTTGCCACCGGATTCATCCATACTAATTTGGTTTCTTTGATGAAGGGGAGGTTCGTTAGTAAATTCAATTCGGATGAATCCGCCATGGAAACCACGACTGAATTCATCCAGCGGGATTGGGAGACAACGGTCAGCCCTTTCTCCTGGATGGCTTGGATATAGCCTGCATAGACTGGAAAGTCGGTTGAATCGGTAGCGATGCCCTGTCTATTCCGTCGGTCAAAGGAAGCTGGAGAGAGTGGAGGTTGAGCGGAGGGTTCAATACCATTCTTGTCACTCAGGTATAAGCGAAACCGCAATACATCGTTTGTTGCACCTGCCATGAGGGGCAACAAAAGCAATGCCATCAGAAGTTGAAAACCTTTCTTCATGCATCAAATGTACCCATAAAATTGATTTTTCCCAAAGGAAAGGCAAATTCTCAGGAACGGATGATCAACACGACTGCGGAAGCGGACATGCCTTCTTCCCTGCCGGTATAACCGAGCTTTTCGGTGGTCGTCGCCTTGATGGAAACGGCATCCGGTTCAATATTCATGAGTGGTGCCAGACAAACCTGCATGGCGGGAATGTAAGGGTTCAGTTTGGGGCGTTCGGCACATACGGTAGCATCTACATTGCTGACTTTCCAGCCTTTTTCAGCCAATAAGTCTGTGGTACGACGAAGCAGAATCTTACTGTCAATTCCTGCAAATTCTCCAGCTGTATCTGGAAAATGGAAACCGATGTCGCGCATATTGGCTGCTCCCAGTATGGCGTCGCAAATGGCATGGATCAAAACATCGGCATCGGAATGGCCGAGCAAGCCTTTTTCGAACGGCAGCTCTACCCCACCAAGCCACAAAGGCCGGTCAACGACCAGCCTGTGCACATCAAATCCATATCCGACACGAATATCCACGATCAGTGACCCAGCAGCATCTGGATGCCTTTCATATCGAAGGCCAATGAGAATCGGAGCGTTCCATCCAAGGGATTGCTCTGCGCCTGAGAAACTAAATAGGAGGCATCCAAGCGGAACATGCTCATCTTGAAACCAGCGCCGAAGGTGAAGTATTTGCGGTTGCCTTTGTATTGGTTTTCATAAAAATAACCACCACGTACGAAGAATTGATTGTTGTAGGCGTATTCAACCCCGACAGAGCCGTAAATTTCTTGCATTTCTTCCTTAAAACCACCGGGGGCATCTGTGAAAGACTGGAAAATGCCGGCAATGGAGGAAACGTTGGTAGTCTGTTCTGTAGTGTCTTTGGGCGTGGGAACAAGCAGTTTATTGATATCCATGGAGATGTTCAGCGCATTGTAATCATCCAGTGGATAATGCACGGATCCGCCGACACGCAGATTGGTCGGGATAAAGTAGCTGGTGTTGCCTCCATCATAGGAAATCTTGGTACCGATGTTAGAAATATTGGTACCGAATGCGACAGAACCTTTTTCACGGCCAAAGTAAACGGGTTTCTTCCAGTATGAAGAAATATCGGCAGAGAAGGCCGTTCCAGCGGGGTCATCACCGCTCATCAAGTCGGAAACGATGTAACGCATGGATACACCCATCGACAAGTATTCGGTCAGCATTCTGGAATAACCCAAATCAACAGCCATTTCATACGGTTGAATGGTATAACCGAGGTCCCCAAAAGATTGACGCAGCGTCACTTCTCCAAGTGAAAAATAGCGTAACGAACCACTGATGGCCTGACGGTCATCCAGTTTGTAATACCCTGCCAAGTACGACAGGTTAATATCGGAAGCTAGTTGAGACAACCAAGGAGTGAACGACAGTGAAAGACCGGCATTGCTTTCGATCTGTGCATATTTAGAAGGGTTCCAATATTGTGAATTGACGTCAGGCTCTGTAGCGACACCCAAATCACCCAAACCACTGGCTGCAGCATCCGGAGAGATGCTCAAGGAAGGCACTGAATTGATAATTGGGTTGTATGGATTCTGTGAACGCACTGAAACAGCGAGCATTAGAAACAGACAGACAGCGAGGATGCTTTGATATTTTTTCATAGTTACAGGAGCGAAGTTCAAACAAGTCTTGAATAAGAATAACTAAATAAAAAACTCTTTATTGCCCAGACACGAGAATTTTTTTGGAACCAAAGTTTTGCGATCCATTTGTATCCGTGATCATGACGCGACAAATATAGATACCATTTGCGAGACGACGGCCATTTGTATCGGTTAAATTCCAATCCAGCAGGTCGCTGGTATTAGAATCAGCCTGCATGTTCCAGTCGGTTTGCCAGATCATGCGACCCAACAAGTCGTAAACGGTGAGATTCACCATCACATCAGCTTGAGGTCGGTTGTGTGTAAAAATGAACTGTGCTGCAGCTCCCCGTTGAACAAATTTGATATCTTCGACCTGTGGCACCAGCCCTGGTTTCACAACGAAATGCAAGGTATCGGTCGTGGAGTTGTTCTGCACATCCCAAGCCCTGAAAGTAAGGTGATGCTCACCTGCAGCCAGTTCAGGAATTTGGAAACGAACCACACCCGATTGGTAACTGCCCACATCGGCCGAAAAGTAACTGTTCAGGTTGTATATTTTTGAAGGCTTGTCGTCCACCATGAGGATCAGGTCATGTCCGATACCGTTGCCGGAAGTGCTCAGCCCGTTTTCGTCAGAAATCCTGGCAATCAGGGTCGGGGTTTCATTAACGGTTCCACCACTTACAAAATCCTCATCGTTCAGATAAAGGAACACTTGTGGGCCCATATCGTTGATGGTAGCCGACTGATCTGTGCCACCGATTACAAAATTCGAATAATAGCCTTGGGCTTCGTTTGCGCCTGTGCCATCGCTGGCATAAAGATTGATGCGTCCGTTTTTGAAGGAATAGCTGTTGTCTTTTGGAACTACGAAGGTAAAACTGAAAAGGCCGTTCACTACGCTGTCTTTACCTGAGAAAAGGACCTTGCTTCGGTCATAAATGGTCAGCGTATCTCCCGGCGAACGACCCAGCTTGGCAATGATTTCCGTTGCATCAAGAATACTGGGAGAAATCAGCCCGTTGAAGTCAGTAGCTAGGGTTCCGTCTTCGCGATAAACTTCGCCTGAGATTGTTACAGTGCTCAATGCCCGAATCGTGTCTTTGTCGGACGAGATGCCTTTCCCGTTCAATTTGGTCACTTTGGCTGAGTATTCGGGATAGCCCAATTTCAAAGCCGGATCTCCGATAAGTGTAAAGCTCAGCTTGTTGGCATCGCCGTTAAGCGCATCACTTCGTTTAGCCAGGTTCATGATTTCACCCAAGGTGTATCGAACGCCGTTGTTCTTGGCAAAGATGTTACTGAGAAAACTCTGGTTGATCACATAGTTGTTGGAGGAATAAACAATGCGCGTCGTTGTGAAAAGAGCAATGCCACCACCATTTTCTTTGAGGAATACCAGCTCACCACCAGAAGTTTCTGCTGCATCGTAACGGGTAAAATCACAAGTCGCTGTGACCCATAGGGGTAGGCATTTGTTGTTCATGTTGGCTATGTCCGAATTCAGCAATAGTTTTTCCTCAGCCCATTGATTGGTGGAACCGTGACCGGTATAGTTCAGCATGAGTAAGCCTGAGTTCAGCAGTTCTGCAAACTTCGTATTGGCGTCTGGAACGGTTACACCTGAGGCACTCGTCACTTGGGTATACGTATCGATGTAAATTTTATTGATCATGAACTCCGGATGGGCCGAACCAACCATGTTAGCCAAAGCATCCGCTTGTCCTACATGCAAGTAGGAGTCTCCGTTATCTGCCAAAAAAAGAAGTCGGTTTTTCCAGGCACCTGTTCTGCTGTTGTACATGTAGGAAATGGTCTTATCTACAGCATTGGCGGCTTCTTGAACCGTTGAAACCGGGAAACGGCCAATTCCGATATCCAATTTATCAGCGCTCAGGTTGGATCCTTCTGTGTCATCCAAGAAACCAAAATAGTCGTCCGTAACGTATGAATAATGCCCATCGGTACTTTCTACGGACTGATAGGTCAGAATTTTATTAGGTTTGGAAGTTGAGTTTGCAAACATGGTGGAAACCAAGCGGTTGTCATACACACCATCTCCGAAAAGCAACAAACAATCCGGTAGGTCAGAATCGATCTTTCCACGGTCGTAATAGAGTTTCATCATGCGACGGATTGCTGTGGCATCGGGTGTACCGGATGAAAATTCATTGTAAACCTGTTCTGGAGTCACAACCAGTACGTTTATGCCGTCGTGTGCTTGATGGGCATCAGCTAGTTTAGTGGCGTATGGGATGAATTCTGCCGGTGCAACAATGACCATATCCACACCGCTCTTGCCGTGAAGGTTCTGATTGGCAACACTGCCTTCGATGGTTGGTTTGGCAATACCTCCGCCCGTTTCCACTGCTACATAAACATGCAACGATGCAGTCGAATTAGTGAACTCATAGGTGCCGGCATTCAGAGTTCCATTCATCTGGATCATATTATTCGGGTCGGTCACATCGAACACCAAAAGCTTGGAACTTGCGTTTTGAAGTGTAAAACGACCAATGTTTCCAGCGCCTACACTGACTTGATCGCGGAAAACCATCGTTGACCCATACATTTTCAAAAAACGTCTTGCATTGAGGGTAATAGCGTTCAAATAAGCCTTAGGGAGGCTGGATGTGGAAGATTTATGATAATCCAGCTGGACATTTAGGACAGATGACTTTTGTTTAAAATTGCCCAATGCATTTGCATCATAGGCATACCGGTAACTGTCCGATGGATCTACCAAAGGAAAGTTCATCGTACTCAGAAATGTATTGTTGACAAACACGTAGCAATAGGACGAACTCTGATTGTTGACTGCAAATTCGGTCATCAGTCTGGAATTGTCTGTCGAATCTGGATTAGGCACATCAAAAGTAAAGATTTGTGAAGTGTTGGAAGCAAAATCCTCCCCATACAATTGTCGACCGGTTCCTTTTCCGGCTACCGCTTCACCAATGTTTACTTTTTCTTCTTCATGCAACTGTACATCCGTGAAGGAAGTGATTTCTTTGTTGGCAGCGTCAGTAAAAGTGGAAAGAGGTGCTGTCAGTGTCCCTGCTGCCCGTTCGCCCACAAAATAATAGCCTTTGTCCGAATAGTGGTTGCGTGTGCGAGTAAATAGGCTGTATGCGCTACTGTAGCTCCAGGAAATGGGACCCTGCGCATAGAATAAAATGAAGTCGCCAGAATTAAACACTCCGTCTGCTCCGAGTTCTTTATAAACAGCTACAGGTGGCAAATCGTCCAAATAACCGGGCGTTGCAAAATTTTCTGTCAGCAGCTTTCCACCATAGCCATAAATCTGAACCTTGGCCGGATCAATACCCATATTCTTGATGTCTGAATACGTAAGCTTATAGATGCCTGACTCGGTGACACTTACTTTTTCCCATTTGCCGGTTACCAGCACCGAGTTGGATGTGTCGGTAATAGCCGTAGTACTTCTCAGGGAGACTCCTACGGGTGTAATGCCCCAATTGAAGGAAACCAACTTGTAAACGGTTCCGTTTTTGCGGATGAAAGGTAAAAAGGATATATCAAGCACGGATTTTTTCCGAGCCGTACCAATATTCACGGAAATAGAGATGCTGTCGGGTATGGAGTTCAGCAGGGATTTGATGGATTTCAGTTCGGAAGCAACCAGTTTGCGGTAAACGGGATAAAGCAAGCGTACTTGGAAGTTGGATGCGTTGACTTCAGGATAATGGGATTCAAAGAAAACTGGTAGGGTCTGACCTTCTGGATGGTGCGAGCCTTCAAAGTCGGGGACTTCAGCTGATGGTTGATACCATTCCAAACTCCGGCTATTGCCAGCCTGTAAGCCGGTTACAACAAGAAGGGTTAGTAAAAAGATGACCAAATGCTTCATGAATCGTACCTAATAGATACTAGAACGGAAAGTTCGACCGAATCGTATTTATTTAATTCGCAAATCCAGCAATTTCTTTCCGGCCAGCGATGCTTCCAGGTGATCTTCGCGGAATAGAGGCCCGACTCCGACTGGAGTTCCGGTAAAAATCAAGTCGCCCGTCTTTAGGGTAAAAAATCTGGAGGCATATTCAATAACGGTATCCACAGTGAAAATCATGTCGGCTGTGCAGCCCTGCTGAACCGTTTTTCCGTTGATATCAAGTTGTATGTCGATGTTTTGAATTTCGCCAATACCCTTGAGCTGTACAAACTCTCCGATAACTGCTGATCCGTCGAAACCTTTGCTGATTTCCCAAGGCATCCCAGCCTTGCGCAATTTCTGTTGCAGGTCTCGTGCCGTCAAATCCAGGCCGACCGTCACTTCCTCGTAATACCGATGGGCGAAACGGGCGGAAATGTTTTTTCCGAGTTTGCAGATTTTCACGACTAATTCTGTTTCATAATGGATTTCTTTGGAAAAATTCGGCAGAAAGAAGGGTTTGTTGGCCAAACCTTTGGAGGCGGGTGCTAAGGCCAAAGAAGAATCCGGTTTGATGAAAAGGACGGGTTCTTCAGGAACTGAATTATTGAGTTCAGCAACATGTTTGCGGTAATTCATTCCGACCGCCAGTATTTTCATATTGATAGAATTTTAGGGTACCCTTATCGGGCAAATTGATACTCCAAGCGGTTGAACATCACCGCCAGATGTGCATAGATGGATGTATTCTGAACGACTATGTGTTGCGGCATGCGGATTCTGAAAGGGGTAAAATTCCAGACAGCCTTGATGCCGCCTTCGACCATCAATTCTGCAACCTGCTGCGCCTTATCGACAGGTACAGTCAGAATGCCGATGGAAACATTCAACTCTTTCTGAATCTTTGAAAAATCTTCGATGTGATAGACCGGCGGTCCGTCTACTTTTGAACCGACAATTGCAGGATTCACGTCAAAACCGGCCATGATTTCAACTCCGAACTGTGAAAGTCCACGGTCGTGCAGCAATGCTGCTCCAAGACTTCCGACACCGAAAATAAAAGCAGGGTGTGCACTCTTGAAACCGAGAAAGTCTTCCAGCACATCTACCAATTGTTTGACGTCATAACCCACCCTCGTCTTGCCGGCCACATTGACCAAAGAAAGGTCCTTGGCTATCTGCGAAGCACTAACGTTGATGGCTTTTGCAATCTGAGTGGAAGAAATGAATTCGGCTCCCTGATCGGCTTCCAATTTCAGATACGCCAAATACCAAGGCAAACGACGCAAGGTCGGTTCCGGTATGGAGCGAAAATCAGTAGGCCGAGTGAAATCCATCAGGTTATCTAACATCAGTTTGTACAAAAATAATAAAAAAAACCAATTGTATCAGTTAATTTTTGCCGGTGTGCAAAATCCTCTCTACTTTTGAACGCACCCTAATTATATATGTCAATGAGCAAGCCTGACTGGAAAGATCTATTAAACGCAAAACAGGGACAACTCCCTGAAAATGTGGGGGAAACAACTGTTATGGTTTCTGCTGTTGTCGCTCCTTCCAAACGTCAGGACTTCATCATCCGTTTCGAAAAACGCAATGGGAAACCTGCGACCATTGTCAGCAACTTCCAGGGTTCAGAATCGGCCCTAAAAGATCTGGCTGCTATTCTAAAAAAACTCTGCGGTACCGGCGGTTCTGCCAAAGACGATGAAATTTTGATTCAGGGGGACGTCCGATCGAAAATTGCCGACTACCTGACGAAGCAGGGGCATAAGGTTCGGGGGGATTTTAAAAAATAATTGTTGAATTTCGAATCGAGGTTCTTTCTTCGAAGATATGGCTTAAAAAAAAATGCCACCCCTTTCGAAGTAGCATTCTCCTATATAAGAATTAGTCCTATTCCATATTCAACGTAACACGCTTAAAAGCAGTAGCCTTCAGCTCCTTGTCAACGCTGGTCAGGTATTGGGAAATGTTAACTTTGCTGTCTTTGATGAAAGCTTGTTCCAGCAAGCAGGATTCCTGATAGAATTTGTTGAGACGACCTTGAGCGATCTTTTCCAACATGTTATCGGGTTTGCCTTCTTCGCGGGCCTTTTCACGACCTACTTCCAGTTCGGTTTCGATCATTTTGGCGGGGACGGAGGCACGATCCAAAGATACTGGATTCATGGCTGCTGTCTGCATAGCTACATCGCGTGCTACTTGGTATTCGGTTTCCTTGTTGAAAGAAACCAAGGTGGCCAGCTTGTTGCCCGGGTGGATATAGGAAATGGCGAACGCGTCGTTGACGAATTCGTAGAAGTCGAGTTCTATTTTTTCCCCGATTATACCGATACGCTCGATGATGAGTGCTTCGATGGTACGACCGTCAATGATCAATGCCTTCAAAGCGGCAAGGTCTGCGGGTTTTTCAGCCAAAGCCTTGTCTAGGAAAGACTGAGTCAAAGCGATGAACTGTTCGTTTTTGGCAACGAAGTCAGTTTCACATTTGAGGGCCAAAACAGCAGCAAAGCCACCGTTTACACCAGCCAATACACAACCTTCGGACGCTTCGCGATCGCTACGTTTTGCGGCAACAGCTTGTCCTTTTTTACGAATGATTTCGATGGCTTTTTCAAAGTCGTTTTCTGCTTCGATCAAAGCGTTTTTGCAATCCATCATCCCGGCTCCAGTCATCGTGCGGAGCTTCGAGATTTCTGCCATAGTTACTGCCATAATACTATTTATTTGTTTGTTATAGAATTCGTTTATAAAAACCAATGTGCCAACATGCCTTCATTATAGAATCAGCATATCGGCACATGGTTAAATGGGAATATGCTTTTTATTCTTCGTCTTCTTTGATGAACTTCGCTGCGACGTTCGCTTTAAGGGCTTCCACGTCATCTTTCTGGATGAGTTCTTTCTTTGCTTTGCCACCGCGACGTTCACGTTTAACAGGAGCTTCTGTTTCGTCGCCTTCAGCAGCAACCATGTCAATCTTTTCAACCTTGCGTTCTTCCAGACCTTCAGCGATAGCGGCTACCATGGCACCCAGAATCACTTCGATTGATTTCGTTGCATCGTCGTTGGACGGGATTACGAAATCAATATTTTCGGGGTTGGAATTGGTGTCAACCATGCCGAAAACAGGGATACCCAAACGGAGGGCTTCCTTAACGGCGATTTGTTCCTTCATCACGTCAATGACGAAAAGTGCAGAAGGCAAACGGTTCAGGTCAGCGATGGAACCAAGGTTCTTTTCTAATTTGGCACGTTGACGAGCAACCTGCAGACGTTCTCTCTTTGAAAGATTTTCGATGGTACCGTCGGTAAGCATTTTATCGATGGTGGTCATTTTCTTCACAGCCTTGCGGATGGTCGGAAAGTTGGTGAGCATACCACCTGGCCAGCGTTCCGTAACGTACGGCATGCTGATGGAAGTGGCCATGTCAGCCAAGGTTTGTTTAGCCTGTTTTTTGGTGGCTACGAAAAGGATTTTTTTGCCGGCCTTAGCAATGCTTTTCAAAGCATCAGCTGCTTCGTCTACTTTTGCTACGGTTTTGTGTAAGTCTATGATGTGGATGCCGTTGCGTTCCATGAAAATGTACGGTGCCATGGCAGGGTTCCATTTTCTCTTGAGGTGTCCGAAA